>Ga0207906_1000123_pt1 | contig 55990 bp, 56 predicted proteins | sample LinPmetageLP37_FD_184050 | JGI IMG/M metagenome (GOLD analysis project Ga0207906, IMG submission 184050) | Marine viral communities from the Pacific Ocean - LP-37 (SPAdes) | ecosystem: Environmental > Aquatic > Marine > Oceanic | place: Pacific Ocean | collected 2010-06-16 | reverse complement strand
TCTTCGTCGCCGGGGCAGGGCTGTTTCCCCAAAACGCGGGCTACAACCCGACCGGCACCGTGGCGGCGCTGGCCTATTGGTCGGTCGCGGCGATCATCGATCAATATATGGCCGACCCCGGCCCGCTGGTGCAGGCATGAAGCGGCTGGCCCTGATCACCGCCCTCTGCGGCGCGAGCCTTGTCCCGGCGCAGGCGCAGGAGCTTGCCTCCTCCGAAGTGGAGCGGGGCCGCTACCTGACGCAGGCGGGCGACTGCAAAGCCTGCCACACGGATATCGACAACGACGGCATCCCCTTTACCGGGGGCAGGGCGCTGAAGACGCCCTTCGGCACGATCTATTCCGCCAACCTCACCCCGGATGACGAGACTGGGCTGGGCCGCTGGTCGCGCGAGGATTTCTACAATGCGTTGAACAAAGGGATCGACGACGAGGGGCGGCATCTCTACCCCGCGATGCCCTATCCCTATTTCACCCTGATGACCCGGCAGCAGACGGATGCGATCTTTGCCTATCTGCAATCGCTCGAGCCGGTGCATGTTGAGGAAGAGGAGAACGATCTGCCGTTCCCGCTTAACGTCCGCATGTCGGTGAGCGGTTGGAAGCTGTTGTTCTTCGAGGACGCGGAATTTGTGACCGACCCGGATCGTTCCGAGGCATGGAACCGTGGCCGTTTCCTCGTTGACGGGCCGCTGCACTGTGGCGGCTGTCACACCGGCAAGAACCTTCTCGGTGCCAGCAAGGACGGTGAATACCTGCGCGGCGGCACGCTGGAGAACTGGTTCGCCCCCAATATCCGCGGCGGAGAGAACGGCGGCATTGCGCATTGGAGCGAGGACGACATCTTCGAGTTCCTAAAATACGGACGTGCCAAACATACCGCCCCGATGCAGCGCATGGGCGAGGTTGTTTCGATCTCAACCCAGTTTCTGGAAAAGCAAGATCTGCGGTCCGTCGCCACCTATCTCAAGAGCCTCGACGACACGGCGCGCGAGCCGGAAGAGGCCCCGGAGACGGAGCGGATGGAGGCCGGGGAAGGGCTTTACTTCGACAATTGCGCCGCCTGTCACGTGGCCGATACCGCGGGCGTGCCCTATTTTTTCGCACCGCTCAGCACGTCGAACAAGCTGCACGCGGAGGACGCCTCGACCGTGATCCGTGTCATCCTCGGCGGCGCCCGCGCACAGCCGACCGAGACGATCCCCAGCATGTTGGCCATGCCGCCTTTCGCTTGGAAGCTCACCGATGCGCAGATTGCTGATTTGCTGACCTATCTGCGGAATACCGGGGACCGCAAAAGCGGTGCGGTCTCGGCTGATGCCGTGGCCGAAATGCGCGAATATTTGATCGAAGAACATTGATTGATGGAACAACGCTTCGCTATGCTTATTAGCAAAAGACCGTTTTTGTCTCTAGGGATTTGTAAGCATGCTTGCTGAGCATCGAACTATCGCAATCGGCGGTTCCACTGGTGCGGTGAAGGACCTCAAGCGCATCCTTGGCGCCTTACCGGCGGACTTCCCTGCGCCCGTGTTTATCGTGATCCATGTCGGTGCGCAGGGGCGTAATCTGCTTGCCAAGTCTTTTGAAGGGTGTGGGCCACTTCCGGTTACGACAGCCGAGGATGGAGAAACGGTCGAACCCGGCCATGTTTACATTGCGCCCTCAGATCGACACCTTCTCGTTATGGACGGTGCGATAAGGTTGGGGCGCGGGCCGCGCGAAAATATGGCCAGGCCCGCTGTGGACGCTCTCTTCCGTTCCGTTGCACTATCCTATGGATCTCGGGCCATCGGACTGGTTATCACCGGACATTTAAACGACGGGGCCTCTGGTCTGGCCGCTATCAGGCAGCGCGGGGGTATCACCGTCGTTCAGAACCCATCTGACGCAGAAGCGCCAGACATGCCGTTTGGCGCGCTGGAGGCAAGCGACATCGATTACAGAGCGCCAACGGACGAACTCGCTCCACTTCTCTCGATGTTGGCACAGCAGCCCCCTGTGCCGGAGGTTCAGGCATCGAGAGCACTTGAACTCGAGGTTGACATCGCTCTGGGGCGCCCGTGCGAAAGCACGACGATTGCCGAAATCGCCACTCCTGTGCCGATCACCTGCCCATCTTGTGCTGGAGTGCTTTCGGAGATCAAGGAACCGCCATTGCGGTTTCGTTGTCAGGTGGGGCACGGCTACACGGCCGAGGCGCTGGCCAGGGAGCAAGAAGGGTCTCTCGACGAGGCGGTCCGCGTGGCACTGCGTATCGTGGGCGAACGCGCCACGCTCATCGAACGCATGGTCCGCGACGCGCAAGCCGCAGGCCGGACGCATGCGCACCGGGACCTGCATGAAAAGGCCCGAGAGCTCAGGACCTATGAGGACGTGCTCCGGCGGGCTGCGCTCGGATGGATGGATACCCCGCAGACAGTCCGATAGCGCTGCCTATAGAGACGAGCACGGTAAACTCTAAACCAGTCGCTACAACGTGTCAGTCGAGCATCAACTTCGCTTCTTGGAGGACGTCTGGCCGGTGAAAGACCGAAAATTGTTAGATAGGCCTACCCCTTGGATATCTCAGCCGGAGACCCCCGGATAGGCGTTCTGTTTTAGCAGCCGAGCCAGATGAGCAGCACTCGATGCGGCGGTTGCAAGAGTCGACGCCAGAGGATCAGGTATTTCGTCGAGGTCGACGTAATTCTTCGCCTGCATTGCTTCGCCGACCCAGTAGACGCCCGAGTTGGCCGGGATGCTAAAGCCGACGTCGTTCAGTCCTTGGAAGCAGGCGGCATGACAGGCATGCGCCCCATCCTCGTTCCCAACCACGGCCACCAAGGCGACCTTGCCGACAGCCGGCATCCTGCCGTGCTCGTCAGTTTCCGACAGGAACGCGTCCATTCGTTCGAGAACGCGACGCGCGATGCTCGACGGGTGGCCGAGCCAAATCGGTGTCCCGAGTATGAAAATGTCCGCCGCCAACACGCGTGCCCGCAGCTTCGGCCAGTCGTCGCCTTCTCCCATGTCGGACAGGACACCTGCCTTCACGTTGTGATCCGCCACCCTCTCCACATCTCCCAAAACACCATGAGGCCGCATCGCCGCAAGCAGATCTTCGATCATCCGATCTGTTGAACTCGGTTCATCGGATGAGGAGGAGCGTAATGAGCAATTCAGTGCGAAAGCCTTCAAGGCTTGGTGATCTTGGTCTGACATGTTGATCTCCCTTCAATAAGGAAGACATCTGATCGCCCTGATCGGTTCCCGAAGAATTGCGTGCAATCGGGAGATCAGTGGCGTCTCGGACGGATCAAGAGGGCTGAGGTGCGCCCGCAAGAAGTCCTTTCACTGCTTTGGCGATTGCAGAAACATCGCCCACGACATCGACGGGACCATCGTATGCCCTCGCATTCTCCGGCATGCCGGGCCGACGCTGTCCTTCCCTTCTGAGGACCATTGTATAGCCTCCCGCATCATGGATCTCAGCGAGGCCCCGTGAACCGTCGTCAAGCGATCCGGACAGCACAATCCCGATCGTTCGCTGGCCTCCTAATACGCCGAGGGAGTTGAACAGCAGATCAACCGTCCGATTTCGGTGCGCCCGTTCTGGATCAGAAATCAAAATGCTAACGCTATTCGATAGAAGACACAGATGGCGGGAGGGCTCCCCAATATAAATACAGCCGGCCCGCAACTGCTGGCCTTGATCTGCGATCTGCACTGGCATGTGCGTCGAACGTTGCAAGATTTGGCGCAGATGAGTGTCTTTCTCCCAAGGCCGGTGCAGGACGATCATTACGATGGCATTGATCTCCTGCCATTCTGCAAGCAGGGATCGAAGATCATCGAGCCCTTCAGCTCCTGACGCTCCAATGGCAATGACCCAAGGGGATAAATCTTCCAGCATACATTGAGTATGTGTTATCTGGGCCTGTTCCGATAGTGCTGCTGTTCCTTGAAACCAAGCCAGCGCGTAAGTCAATGAACGTGGGAACAAATCATAAGTCACCGCTGTTGCCTAAACATGCGCGTGCTTCTTCTTCATAATCCAAAGGCCGGACGCGAGAACCACTCGCGGGAAGGGCTCATGCGCCTTTTTGCATGTCATGGTCACACCGTTATCTATCGTGACATTAAAAGTGACGAAATCGAACCCGCAGACGCGGCGGAAGTGGACTGCGTCGCGATCGCAGGGGGCGACGGAACTGTCGGTAAGGTTTTGCGCGCTTTGATCGATATAGATCGACCTTTTACGATCCTCCCGCTCGGGACGGCAAACAATATGGCCCGCAGCTTGAAGCTTCCCTTAGGCGCAGGTGATACCGTTTGTTGCATTGATGAGGCCACAGAGAAGCGGTTCGATGTGGGCATCGCTCGAGGCCCCTGGGGCGAGCGCTTGTTTTTCGAAGCTGTCGGAATCGGTGCGCTTGCCGAAATGATACAGACCGGTAACTCCGCCAAACTTAGTCCTGAGGACAAGCGACATTTCGGCGATCAGGCCCCCCAACAGTTCGTGCAAGATGCACCTGCGCAGGATTGGCAGGTGCGCGTGGACGGGGAGGAATTGCCTGGCGAGATGATCTTCTTTGAGGCTCTTAATATGCCGATTACCGGTCCAAATCTTCCCTTGGGGCCATCGGGTTGCTTTGATAATGGGCTGCTTTCGTTGGCTGTTCTTCGTCCAGACGGTCGCGACAGCTTTCTGAGCTGGCTCGCAGGATCGCGCGACCGGTCATCCACTGGTCTGGAACGGCTGACCGCAAAGCGAGTGGATTTGGTTTGGCCGCGTGGTGCTCTGCGGATTGACGACGATCTGCCAAAGACTCCTGAAGAACCCAGAAGGGTTGCCATCGAACTGACACCGCAAAAGCTGCGATTGCGTGTGCCCAAGACAAACGGAGATGTGTGATGCCTACGTTAAGCCAGCGCGACCTAGTCGAGATCGAGCGGCAGGCGGTGGAGCTTGCCACCATGGCCGGGGCGCAGATTACCGCCGCGCTTGGTCGCACCTTAGCTGTGCGCTACAAGGGAGAGGCGGATAAGAGGAAGGACCTACGCGATCCCGTCTCGGAAATAGATGAGGAGGTCGAGGTGCTCATACGCGAGCGGGTTGCATCGTTTTTTCCGGGTCAGGATGTGTTGGGTGAGGAAAGTGAAGAGCGGCCAGGGCGGGATCATGACATCATCTGGACGATCGATCCCATTGATGGGACCGCAAATTTTGTCAACGGCTTTCCGCTCTTCGCGGCCTCTATTGGTGTGCTCAATCGCGGCGTGCCGGTCGTAGGGGCGGTCTGGTGCTCGACAAGCCATGCACTCAGAAGCGGCGTCTATCATGCCCGCCTGGGAGGCCCTCTTTCTTTCGAGTCGGAAGGCTTCGAGGCAGTGCTGAGTCCTGACGTCCGTAGGCGGCTGATTGGGCTTGGCAAAGGGCTGGACGCCGCCGGTTTACCGGGGGACCTACGCCGCACTGGATCGGCCGCAATAGAATGCGCCTTTACCGCCGCGGGTTTGCTTGCGGCCACGCGGATCGAAACACCGAACATCTGGGATGTGGCGGGCGGATTTGCTCTGCTGCAAGCGGTGGGTGCCTCTATCCGGGTCGATACGGGCTCCGGCTGGGAGGATTTTAAAAGTTTTACGAGCAGGGCGAGCACTTATGAGGAGAATGATCTCCGACACTGGTCTGGCCGCGTCATTGGCGGAACGCCCAACGTGGTGAACGCATTGTGCCGACGGTCAGACTGAGGCTCCAGTCTGCTAAGCAAGTGCTAAGGGTTGGTGCAATGGAAGGATGAGCAATGCCAGATATTCCGCAGGCGAAAGGCTTCGACAGCACGCTCGCTTTGTTGCAAGATCCTTACGGCTATATTTCTAAGACTTGCCGTGCTCTTCGGTCCGATCTTTTTGAGACGCGCGTTTTGATGCAGCGGACCATCTGCTTGACCGGCCCCGCGACTGCCCAGGTCTTTTATGAGCACGGGAACTTCACCCGCGAAGGGGCCATGCCAAAACGGATTCAGAAAACCTTGCTTGGCCAAGGTGGGGTCCAGGGTTTGGACGGCAAAACCCATAGACACCGAAAGCAGATGTTCATGGGATTGATGGGGGAGGGCAGAATTGCGGCTCTTCAAGCTATTTCCAGCCGTTTGCTTAAAGAGCAGGTCGCGAGATGGGAAAACGCGCCGGAGGTTGTGCTCTACGACGAGGTTAGGACGATCCTTACCAAAGCAGTCTGCGAATGGTCCAGCGTGCCGTTGCCTGATGCGGAAGTCGCCCTGCGGACAGCGCAGCTAACAGCCCTCTTTCAGGATGCGGGAGCGGTAGGATGGCGCCACTGGAAGGCGCGGGCGGCAAGGGCGCGGGCGGAGCATTGGGCGGTTGAGATTATCAGGAAGCTGCGAGAGGGCCGCTTGTTGGCGGATCGGAACTCTGCTGCATACGTAATCGCCATGTGGCGGAATCTGGATGGCGAGCTCTTGCCTGTCAAAGTCGCCGCTGTGGAGATCTTGAATGTCCTGCGCCCCACCGTGGCCGTCTCGGTGTTCATTGTTCAAGCGGCTCATGCGCTGCAGCAAAACCCCACTTGGGCGCAGAGGCTGAGGCAAGACGATGAGAACTTGGAAATCTTTGTTCAAGAAGTGCGCCGACTATACCGGTTCTTCCCGGTGGTTGCTGCGCGGGTGAAGCAGGATTTAGAATGGCAGGGTTACCGTTTCCCGAAAGGCACCCGCGTCTTGCTCGACCTCCATGGGACCAACACGGACCCACGGACTTGGAAGGCCGCCGATGCGTTTTTGCCAGATCGATTTCGCGCCACGCCCCAAGACCCATTCAATTTTATACCGCAAGGGGGTGGGGCGTACCATGAGAACCACCGCTGTCCGGGAGAATGGATTACAACCAGCCAGATGAAAACCTTCTGCGACTTTCTAGTGAATGCCATCACTTACGATCTGACCCAGCAGGCATTGGAACTCAGTCCGCAGGATTTGCCTCCGGTGCCGAAGGACGGGTTCGTCCTTCGTAACGTTTCACGTCGCTGAGCGCAGTATCTATGTAGAGACGACCGATCGATTTTCAGAACCTTCACAGGATGACAAAAAGCAAATGGACGCTGAAGGCGCACGTTCTTTGGCTCTGCTTTGGCAGACTGGAAAATTAGAGAAAGGCCGCGTGCCCGAACTGGTATGCGGCCTTTTTCGCGTTTGTTGCGCGCTTAATAGGTTGCAGGCGGATCACTTGCAGGGAACGACTCGTCTACCGCCTCGTCCACAATGTTCCATCTGCGGGGTGGATCGGTCATTTCGCGAGGGCCTGCCACGCGGATATGGTCCTCTCTTTCATCGGGGGCCTCAGCCGCAGAACTCCGGGTCCCAAAGCGCTTTTTCATCAAAGCGGCAAAGGTCACAGCAGCGATTCCGAGCGCCACCAATTCAACATTGCGCATTGTGTTTCCTTTCATTCGCATCCTCGGGGAACAAACGGGAGCCGCTAGGACAGGGTTCCCCCAAAATACTCCCCATGGCTGGTACTTGCGCATCGGCGCGAGCCTAAACTCAAAGCGGTGCGCATAGTCCAAGCCCGGGCGTCTTAGAAGTTCAGGTTGAAAAGAAAAACAGGTTCAGCTTGGCTTGTAAGTATCTGCGAAGTTTGGGCTGTTCGGCCGCCGCGTCGCTCATCACTCCGGAGCCACTGACCATTCTCATTCTATCCGTTCCTCCAACATTGCGCTAATCTTGCGGCGCTGAAATATGTTGCGGATTTGGTGTGTCATTACCCGCTCGGGCACGAAGTAGGGTTTGCCGTCTATCCACTCTGCTTTGAACTTGTGGCGCGCGGCCACCAAATGCGTAGCATGGCCATCGACGGCTGCCACAGTCAGATCCATTTGCCGCACCTTCTCAAAGAGACCCTCCGAACCTATCCGCGCGTCGGCGCGATGCAGAAGATCCAAGAAGGAGCCGATATCGATAAAATCACCGCTCTTTAATGGACCTTGGTTAGTGCGGGTTAGTGGATTGTCCAACTCGTTCAAAGCGACCTCCTCGCGCTCCGTAACCTTGACGGTATAGGTCTTTTCGTCCGTGACGACGCGCGCCATTACTTCCATCAGGTAGATGGGCTCGGCGCCCATGTTGGTTACGAAGCAATGAGCGTTCTCGTCCTGCGCTACGGAGCGGTTTATCAAAATCACTGCCTGCCTCTGGCGCCGGAAATTCAGCCATAGGATGTGAAGGTAGGCAAGCCAAACTATCCCCGTAAGCATACTAATAGCTACTTGCAGTGTACCCGTGTTTTTCGCAATCCAGTCGAGCATGTTGTCCAGTTCCCTTAACGCAGGGCTGCGTCCAATTCGCTAACGCTCGGGGATAGGGTTTTGTTGCATTTGAAGCGCCACCACGCGGTATCCCGCGATATTGCGAAGTCAACAACTGCTCCGCTCGCTACAAGTTTTTCCCAGCCGGAAGAAGCGTTAAGTGGCAAAGAAAGAACATTCGGCTGGAACCCTAAAGCCTATCACCCTGTTGTCGTTCAAAGGCTCTATACTTGGAGTGACTTGATGACACATCGTCCAGATCGGAAAGAAACTGAGCAAGATCCGCGCACTCCGCATTATGACAATGCCACGGGCGGATGGGGATCGCTAAAAGGTATTGGTCATATCCTGGGGGATGCAAAACCTTCGGCGGCTGCTCTGAAAATATTGGCCACTCAAAACAAAGCCAGAGGGATGATGTGTACCTCTTGCGCTTGGGCCAAACCTGCCAACCCTCATACATTTGAGTTTTGCGAGAATGGATCCAAGGCCACGATTTGGGAATTGGACAGGGCCCGGGTCGACCAGGAATTTTTCGAAACGCACCGTTTGACCGACCTCAGGGGCTGGCACGATCACGACTTGGAAAAGTCCGGGCGACTGACCGAACCGATGAAATACAACGCCAGCAGCGATCGCTATTTGCCGGTTTCCTGGGATCAGGCTTTTGCTGAAATCGGACGCCAACTGAATGCGATCCAACCTCAGGAAGCGGTGTTCTATTCCTCCGGCCATGCCGGGTTAGAAGCGTCTTATCTCTATGCGCTTTTTGCCCGCGCCATGGGGCATCAGAACCTCCCGCAATCGTCGAACATGTGCCACGAGACCACCAGCGTGAACCTTCAGACCTTCATCGGCACGCCGGTCGGAACTTGCACGCTGGAAGATTTCGAGCACTGTGACACGATTTTCTTTTTCGGGCAGAACACCGGGTCGAACTCGCCCCGGTTTCTACATGTGTTAAAGGCTGCGGTCGAACGGGGCTGTCGCATTGTCACCTTTAACCCGCTGCGGGAAAGAGGGCTTATCGAATTTGTCGATCCACAGAACCTCACCCAGATGACGGTGGGGAAAACCACCAAAATTTCAGAGAGATACTATCAGGTCCGCCCCGGAGGAGATGTCGCCGTTCTGGCGGGACTGATCAAATGTGTACTGGCCGCAGAAGAGGCCGCCCCAGGTACAGTGGTCGATCAGGCGTTCATTGATGCCGAGACCACAGGCTATGGGGAAATGATCGAGGCGACGCGAGCTTTTTCCTGGGATGAAATTGAACGGAACTCCGGCATCACCCGAGCGATGATCGAAGAGGCGGCAGAAATTTATCTTTCGGCCGAGAAAGCGATAGGCATCTACGGGATGGGGCTGACCCAGCATGTGAATGGTTGGCTGAACCTTGGCATGCTCTGTAATCTCCTGTTGATGCGCGGCAATATAGGTAAACAGGGGGCCGGAATTTCGCCTGTGCGCGGGCACTCGAACGTGCAGGGGCAGCGCACGGTAGGAGTTGGCGAAAAATCCGCCCATATGCCTGCGGAGAAACTGCAGCAGATGTTCGACATCAAAGCGCCTACCCAGGAGGGGCTGAACGGTGCGCGCGTGCGAGGGCATCCTGAAGGGTTCAGTGAAAGCAATGGTCTGTTTGGGAGGCAACCTTATCCGCGCGCTGCCGGACCGGACCCGCATGGAAAAAGCTTGGCCATCGCTGGATTTGACTGTGTATATCGCGACAAAAATGAACCGGTCTCACCTCGTACCTGGGCGTGCAGCTTTTCTGCTTCCTTGTCTGGGTCAGACTGACAAGGATATTCAGGCCACCGGACCGCAAGCGGTCTCAATGGAAGATTCCCTCTCGAACATCTATGGATCGCTCGGACAGGCCGATCCACCCAGCGAAAGCTGCATGTCCGAGCTGGCCATCATCTGCGGTATCGCCAAGGCCACCCTGCCGGGAAACCCGAAGCTGAAGTGGGACGATTGGACTGCAAATTACGATTTGGTGCGCGACCTCATCGCCGAAACCTACCCGGATGATTTTGGAGGTTTCAATGAACGGATGTTCGAGCCAGGCGGCTTCTATCGCGGCAACCCAGCCCGGGATAGAAACTGGCAGACCGAAAGCGGCAAGGCGCAGTTCACCACGCCAACAACACTCTCGGCGCTTGGAGAAGTTCCGCAAGGGTCGAGTGTGATGACCCTGATCACCTTGAGATCGAATGATCAGTTCAACACGACGATCTATGGGTTTAGCGACCGGCTGCGTGGGCTGAAGGGGAGCCGGGATATCCTGCTGATGAACCCTGACGAGATTGCCCGGCTGGGGCTGGTGGAAGAACAAAAGGTCAGCCTGCGCTGTGCGGTCGAGGACGGACATGACCGGCTGGTGGAGAATTTGACACTGACCGCTTATGGCCTGCCCGCTGGCTGCGTGGCGGGGTATTACCCCGAACTAAACCCGCTCGTGCCTCTGGAATATCATGAGAAAAACTCACAGACCCCGGCTTATAAGGGCACGCCCGTGGAGATCATCTCATGAGTATCCACGAGGCGCTCTCCCCGCCGCGGCCACTGGTGCGTGAAGCGCCCGTCGCGATCGTCTGCAATGGTGCCACGCTCGGGGTGATGATGGCATCCCCTGACGATCTGGAGGATTTCGCTCTGGGTTTTGCTCTGACCGAAGGGTTGATCCAGACCGGGACGGAAATGCAGGATCTCGAAGTACTGGAGCATGGGGTGGGATGGGAGGTGCGCTTTTGGGTAGATGGTACCGCAGGCGCGCGGTTGGCCGAACGGCAGCGGGCGATGATTGGTCCCGTGGGCTGCGGGCTCTGCGGGATCGATAGTCTGACCAAGGCAACCCGGGCGTTGCCGCGCCTTGCAGATGGCACGTTGCGTTTGACCCGCACCGAAGCCTGCGCTGGCCCTAAGCTCTTGCGCGCCCATCAGCCCGAACACGACCGGACCCGGGCCTGCCATGCGGCGGGGTTTCTACAGCCCAGTGCCGGGATTGTCATGGCCCGCGAGGATGTCGGCCGCCACAACGCGCTCGACAAGCTGGTCGGAGCAATGGTGCGCGCGGGCCATGCCACCGAGACCGGGGCGATCGTGCTGACCTCGCGGGTTTCAACCGATATGATCCAAAAAGTCGTCTCAATCGGAACGCCCGTGCTGATCGCGGTTTCGGCTGCGACGGATTACGCCGTCCAGCTGGCCGAAGAGGCGAACCTCACTCTCGTCGCCCGTGCGCGCCATGGAAGCTGCGAGGTACTGGCTGCTCGGCGGCGCATCCAAACCTGAGAAGAGAGGAGATGAGGAGTTTGCTATGAAACGTTTTATTTTGGGATTAGCTATGGGGAGCGGCGTCGTGGTAGCTCTCGCAGTGGGCGTTTGGCTCACGATTGCCTATACGGGCTTTTATAACGTTGCTGCCACGGACCCTCATTCAGACACAATACGCTGGACGTTTGAAAAAACGCGTGACCGGGCGGTAGAGAGACAATCTGCCGTAGTAAAGTTGCCTGAGGATTTTGGCGCGGAAAAAGTTGCTGAAGGAGCGGAGCACTACGCTGAATCCTGTGTGCTCTGCCACGGAGGGCCAGGAGAGGAGGCTGCAGAGTGGTCACATGGAATGCGCCCCAAACCTCCCCACCTCGCCGAGGCTGCGAAAGAATGGGAACCTGAAGAAATTTACTGGATTGCCCAAAATGGGTTCAAGCTGACGGGAATGCCGGCGTTTGGTGAAAGCCATTCGGAGGAGGAGATCTTAGCACTCACAGCTTTCGTGACAAAATTGCCTGGGATGACCGAGAAGGAATACAAACAACTTACCGGGACGACTGGCCAGAGTGACCAGTAAGATCGGAAAACACTGAGCGCCGCTCCGGGATAGCTATTCTGGCGGCTGCGGGCAATTTGAGCGCAAGGAGCCTTTAAATGTACGTAAAATTTGGTCTTATGATTGCTACGTCCACTGTGGTCATGTTCATTTTGATGTACCTCAATACCTATGCTTGGGAACATCTCTACTTCTCTGAGACCAGGACCTATATGGCGGTTCTCATGGGCGCGACCATGGCGATCATTATGCTCGCCTATATGCTGGGCATGTATGAGAGCCGGAAGCTCAATATCGCCATTTTTGTAGGCGCATCGGTTGTTTTCGCACTTTCGCTATGGCTTGTACGAAGCCAGGTGACGGTCTCTGGTACATCCTACATGCGCGCTATGATACCGCACCATTCGATTGCGGTGACGACGTCCGAGCGCGCGCAGATACGAGATCCCCGCGTTCGAAAATTGGCCGATGAGATCATCGGAGCGCAACGCCGCGAAGTAGCGGAGATGCAGTATCTCATTGCTCAGACGTCTGCTGGAAATACCGTCAAGACAATCTATGAAGATCCACCAGCTAAACTTGGAACTATCGAGGATGCACTAAACAACACGTTGATTTCTCGGCTCGACCCAGCCCCGATGCCCGAAGCAGAGGCGGATCAGGTTCTTAATGTAAGAGAACGTTGTCGCTTCAATCGCAGCCCTGAAGCCGATCCTATTCTTTGGGCCGCTTCCAACGGAAGTTCAGCCGGAATTAAACTGAACGGAGTTCTTGTGGCTCTGGAACCCGGCTCAGGCGAACCGGGCGAAGGACACGCTTTCGAAAGCGCTGGTGCATCAATCGTCGTCCGCGAATTACCAGAAGGAGAAGCTGATTGGCGTCAGGAGGCCGAATTGGTTTTCAAGCTCGACGAGGGTTTGACCGTGGGATACCGCGGGTTTTGGTCTTGCCAATGAAGCGAATACTTTGCCATCCCGGCCCAGCCCTTCTCTCGGCTGACCTTCGATCCCGGTGAGGCCTATCAGTTTGATTGGAGCCATGAGATCGTGGTGAGCCGTTGAAACGCCATTGGTCCGAGAGACAACGGCGAACAAAGATGGCCTTTGACGCCCACGACAAAGCGTTTGCCTTCTCCGGCGGAGCCTGTGCTCGGTGGATTTACAACATGAAGACGGCGGCGGATAGGATCTTTGTCGGTCGTGACCGCGCCTACAATCCCCGGTTCCAGCAGATGTGCGGACATTACCTAGTCGATCCGGTCGCCTGCACCCCCGGCTCGGGCTGGGAGAAGGGACAGGTCGAGAACCAGGTCGGCGTTGTCCGGCGGCGGTTCTTCGTGCCGCGACCGAAGTTAAGCTATGCCGAACTGAACGCTTGGCTTGAAGACCGGTGTATCGCCTGGGCCAAGTCCAACCCGCATCCCGAGTTCCGGGATCGGACAACTTGGGAGGTGATCGCGCATTGTGCTGGCGGTGGGTTCGACTGAACGTTGTTCAAGAGGAAATATCCGTCTGTCAGCTACTGCTGTGCGCAAAATTTCTCTCATCTCCGAGCTTGGTAGAAACCATTTAGGTAGAGCAATCATTACCTCTCTGTAACCCTAAATTTTGAAAGCCCCCCATTTTGGGCTCGTAGCAGGATAGGAACACGCCATGACAGATCAGAATTTTGATGCCCTCGACAGCCCGCAAAGCCAGCCCGGACGGGAACATAAGATGGACCCTGCGCCCGATTACACGCCGCGCTACCCCGGCTCGGATCGGCTCAAGGATAAGGTTGCGCTTATCACCGGGGGGGACAGCGGGATCGGACGGGCCACGGCGCTGCTCTATGCGCGCGAGGGGGCGGATGTCGCCATCGTTTACCGCAATGAAAGCCGCGATGCCGAAGAGACCAAACAGTTGGTCGAGGCCGAGGGCCGCCGGGCGCTGTTGCTGGAGGGGGATGTCGGCCAGAAAGACTTTTGCAACGATGCCGTGCGCCGCACGATGGAGACCTTCGGCAAGATCGACATTCTGGTCAATGACGCCGGCGAACAGCACGCGCAGGAGCGCCTTGAGGATATCGAAGAAGCCCAGATTGAACGCACGTTCCGTACCAATATCATCGGCACGATCCTGATGACCCAGGCGACGCTACCGCACCTGAAAAAGGGCGCGCGGATCATCTGTGTCACCTCGATTACCGCCTATAAAGGGCAGGATTTGCTGATCGACTATGCTTCGACCAAGGGGGCGATCCTATCTTTCTTGCGCGCCATGGCAAGCAAGCTCGCGCCCGAGGGTATTTTGGTCAATGGTGTGGCACCGGGGCCGATCTGGACGCCCCTGATCCCGGCGTCCTTCCCCGCCGATAAAGTTGAGGAGTTTGGCCAGAACGCCCCCATTGGCCGCCCCGGTCAGCCGAATGAGGTCGCGCCCTCCCTGCTGTTCCTCGCCTGCGAGGATTCGTCCTATATGAGCGGGCAGGTGCTGCACCCGAACGGCGGCACGCTCGTTGGGGGATAGACCAGTTGCCTTATGCCCCGCACAGTATGGCAGTTGCCGTGCGGGGTGATACCGGGGGGCGTTTCAGCGCACCCAGTGGAAAGACAACTGAGCCGGCCTGCGGCTCAGTTCAGCCTCTTTCACAGAAATCGTACTCAGCCCACCGGATGCCGCCGCGCCCCGGATCGCAAAGGCAAAGTGCCGTCATCGACGCCTTCAATCGTGACCGATGCCTCGATCTTGGTCCGTGGCATGATCGAGATGTCGTGGATACGCCAGTGCAGGTCCAGCAGCTTTGCCTCCGCCGCCTCGATCCTTTCCGCAGAACAGCCGTTCTCATGGGCCACGACGTAGATCGTGCCGGTCAGAAAACGCCCTTCCTCACGCAGACGCAGGCGGCTTTCGCGCACCCACGGCAGCGCACCAAAGGTCTTTTGAACCTCTTCGATCAGGGGATCGAACTCTTTGTCTTCGATCGTCCGGGGCATCTCATCGCTGAGGTCGCGGATCGCGGCGCCGGTATGCTTGAAGCCATCGTGAAGCACGTCCAGCGCGATCACGATGGCCGCGACAGCATCGGCCCACCACCAGCCCATCCCGATCCCGAGGATGCCCACGATCCCGGCAAGCCCCGTCATCCAGTCCGCCTTGTTCATCATGGCGTCCGCGTAGAGCGTCTTGTCATGCAACATCTTGGCGGGCTTCATCTTTAGATGGCCGAAAATGACCGGCATCACGACGCTATAGGCCAGCGCCGCGATCATCACCCAGCCAAACCAGATGGTGGCACCAAAGAGTTCGACACTGCCGATGGTAGGGTGCTCTTGTTTGATCAAGGCGATGGAGGAATCGACGATGAGAAATATCCCCACGCCGCCAAGGGCCACCGCGCTGATCAGATAAGCGATTGAGGTGACACGGATATACCCCAGCGGGAAGCGGCGGTTCGGTTTCCACCCCTCGATCCACGACCCCACGAGAAAGGCGATGGGCGGTACAAAGCTGAGCAGGTCTTCAATCCATGCGGTTTTCATCGCTTGGCTGCTGCCCACCGCAAAATAAATCGCGGCCACGATGGAGGCCAAGACGGCGAGCCAGTTGGCCTCCAACCAACGGGCCCGGTGGAGCGCCTTCTTTTGCGCCTCGGGCATGGTGAGGATGGAACGGGTCATGGTGCATAGGCACGCAAACGCGCCCCGATGGTCCCGGCCTCGCGCCGAAAGAAATCCTCGATCTTCATCAGCCAAGCGTTCTCGCCTTGCTGCACGGCGATGACATGTTCCGCCCGGTCCAGCGTCGTTTCGGTCGCGGCAAGGTCTTTCAGCGCAAGCTGCCAATGCGGAAGGGCGGCGAGGGTCTGATCATCGGTCCATTGGTCTACCGGAATGCCGCCTTCCTCCGCCACCAGTGCGGCGAGGGGGAGGTGGGGTGGTACGAAAACCTGCTGATCTTCGATGTCATGGGGCCGGGCGTTTGGCGTGCGGCTGCCTATGACAAAGGCTTCTTCGAAATAGGTATAGCTTGGCGCAGCACCTTTCACCGGGGTCACGTCTTTGCGGGCAAAGCCCCCGATGGCAAGGTCGATGTCGCCCTTTTCCAACCCCTCCAGCGCCGCGAATGCGCCGAGAGGCTTCCATTCGATGGCGACCCCCAATTCTTCGGCAAAGGCGCGCGCCAGATCGGCTTCGACACCCTGTGGCGGGCCACTGTCCGGCAACACGACCCATGGCGGGTTTTCCGATACCGCGACGGTCATTTCTTGGTCGGAGAGAACGGTTTCGAGGGTTCCTTCCACATCGCGAGGGAAGCGCAGATCGTCGCAGGCGGCAAGCAGGCTCACCCCCGCGAGGAGCATTGCAGTCGTCAAGTTGAGTGGGTATCCCACGCCTTTGGCACCGTGCGGCGTAGCTTCGCGAGGCGTCATCTTTTTATTCCTTCGGGCCGGATCGCAAGGGGATAACGGGCGGCTTCCCAAGATGTTCCTGTGGATGACTGGCGCACTGCCCTGCACTATCGCCTTCACTCCCCCCGCGACCTTAGTGTCTCAACGACAGTTCGGTGAATTTCCGCCGGTAAGGATGCCGTAGAAAGACTTCATCGGAACACCAGCCGCACCCCTAGCGTTCAAGTTGAAACACTCGGTCTGCCACGTCCAGCAACAGGAGGCTTTATGACATATCGCTCTTACAACCAACGCGGCGCCGCTGACAGCGCACGGGATGCGGTGATAGAGAGGCAAAGTTCGCTTTTGTGGGGGCTCGGCGTCGGTGCGCTCGCAGGGGCATCAGCCTACGCGCTTTACGCCGCACGACGCGACCGTGATGGGCTGAGCTATCGCCCTGCGGATTCAGCGCCCGGGCGCAGCGCGAAACAGGCCCGGTTCGGAGATTACGCCGTTGTGGGACGCACGGTGACAATCGACCGCCCACGTAATGAGCTTTACCGCCAATGGCGCGACTTCTCCAACCTTTCAAGCTTTATGGAGAACGTAATTTCAGTCGAAGCGATCGACGAAGCCGCAGGCAAGTTCCGCTGGATGATCGCTGGTCCTGCCGGAGCGGACGTTCGCGTGGAGACCGAAATCGTCAGTGACAAACCGGGGGAAGAGATCGCTTGGCGCGCGCTTGATAGCTCGCAGATCGATACCGAAGGCAAAGTCTCATTCCGCGATGCGCCTGGCAACCGGGGTACCGAGGTGGAAGCGATCATTGCCTATAACCCGCCTGCCGGGGAATTGGGCCGGTGGATTGCCAAGCTGTTTCAGGCCGAACCGGCCCTACAGGGCCGCCGCGATCTTAAACGATTCAAAATGCTGATGGAGACCGGCGAAATCGCCACCTCCGCCAATCGCAAATCGGACAAGTGAGGAGAGAGACATGCGCGCATTGACATGGCAAGGTAAGCACGACGTGCGGGTCGATACGGTCCCGGATCCGGAAATCGTCAACCCTCGAGATGCGATTATCGAGGTCACCTCGACAGCGATCTGTGGCTCTGACCTGCACCTCTATGACGGTGTAATCCCCAGCGTCATGGCGGGCGATATTCTGGGCCATGAATTCATGGGCCGGGTGGTCGAGACCGGACCCAAGAGTACCCTCAAGAAAGACCAGCGGGTGGTGGTGCCTTTCACCATTTCCTGCGGGTCCTGCTTTCATTGCAAAAAGACACAGTATTCTGCCTGCGACAACTCCAACCCGGCTGACAAACAGGATCTGACCGAGAAGCAATTCGGCCATGCCGTCGGCGGGCTTTTTGGCTACTCCCATCTGACCGGTGGTTATCCCGGCGGGCAGGCGGAATATGTACGGGTGCCGTTTTCTGATGTGGGGCCGATCGTCATCCCCGAAGGGTTCGATGATGATGACGTGCTCTTCCTGTCGGATATCCTACCGACCGGCTGGATGTCCGCCGAAAACGCCGACATCGAAGAGGGCGACACCGTCGCCGTTTGGGGCTGCGGACCGGTGGGGCTCTTCGCCATACAAAGCGCGTTGAAGATGGGCGCGGCACAGGTAATCGCGATCGACCATTACCCGAACCGTCTGAACCTCGCGCGGCAGATGGGGGCCAAGGTCATCGACTACACTCAGACCCATGTGCTGGAAGCGCTGATGGAGATGTCAGGCGGCCACGGCCCCGATGCCGTGATCGATGCCGTGGGTATGGAAAGCCACGGTTTCGCGCCCGATACGATGATGGACAACGTCAAACAGGCGGTCGGCGTAGGTGCCGATGGGGGCCATGTGCTGCGCGAAGCGATCATGGCTTGCCGCAAGGGCGGTCGCGTCTCGGTCCCCGGTGTCTATGGCGGCTTTCTCGATAAGTTCCCCTTGGGCGCGATGATGGAGAAAGGTCTGCAAATCCGCACCGGCCAGACCCATGTGCAGCGCTACACCAAGGAGCTGTTGCACCGCATCGCCGAGGGCGAGATCGACACCCGCTTCATGATCAGCCACCGCCTGCCGCTGGAGCAGGCCGCCAAGGGCTATCACAACTTCCGCTTCGACCAGAACGACTGGACCAAAGTGGTCCTGAAGCCCGGAATGCAGACGGCCGCGCCATAAATAGAAACCCGAAAGGAGGGTAATATGCCAAACGAGCCAGACCACGCCAAGGAAAAACGTCCGCCCCATCGTGAGCGCCACAATGCGCAGGATGACCACGAAGGCGCAGCGCATCGACCTGAAGAGTTCGATTCGAAAAACCCGCAAAAGGTGGTGAAGAAAAAGCAGTAAAACGGTAAAGCAGTGCGGGAGCTCTCGTGCTGCTTTGCTTTAAGGTAGCGTCAGGAAAATGGGTTGTTAACCTACCGCTATTCTAGCGGTGCGGCGGCTCTACCATTTTACGGGGTTTTCTCATCCGCGCACGGGCTGCTTGATCTCCACCGAACCAATGGAAGTTGGGGTATAACAAGTGGCGTTGCATCATGGCGGTTAAGTTTGACGCCAAGATGCCGAGAACAAGTAATTTAGAATATTGGATGGGGTTGCGCTTTGATCCTCCTCGCCCGAGGTCAACCCGAACCGTGGAAAATAGGGTTCAAACGAGATTGTAAGACCTACAGCCAAGAGCGGGCGTTTAATGCCGGCTGAATCGGAACCTACGGTCGAACCGGAGGTTTCTCTATGAGAGCCGGCGCTCTGCCGGCCCCACCGTGTGAAAGGAAAAATAACATGCCTGCAAAGTCCGGAGCTCAGCAAAAGGCCGCCGGTGCCGCCCTGTCGGCCAAACGCGGCAATACCAAAGTCGGCGATCTACAGGGAGCTGCCAAAGACATGTACGATTCAATGTCCGAAAAGGAGTTGGAGGAAATGGCCGGCACCAGCCGCCGCGATAAACCTGAACATGAAAATTGATTAGACTTCGGACCATCTCACTTAGCAACTCCAGCAGATTCACAGGCTAAGCAACGTGGTTGTATTTCAGAAGCGGGTTGGGAGAGACTTAAGGTAATCAGGTTGCCGCGCAGTGCGTTGGCTAGGTGAGCTGCATTTTTTTCTAAGTAAGTCGGAAGGGTCGAGATGCAACAGAAAGTAACAAAGGCCATTTTCCCCGTGGCAGGTATGGGCACACGCTTCTTGCCTGCAACCAAGGCAGTACCGAAAGAAGTTATGACTCTCGTTGATCGGCCTTTGATTCAATATGCAATTGATGAGGCACGAGCTGCCGGGATCACGGAGTTCATCTTTGTGACCTCTCGCGGCAAGGGGGCGTTGGAAGACTATTTTGACCATGCACCGCAGCTTGAGCACGAGTTACGCAAAAAGGGCAAGACTGAGCTTCTTGAGACCCTGAAAAGTACTAACATGGAGAGCGGTGCAATTGCCTATATCCGCCAGCACCAGCCCTTAGGCTTGGGCCACGCGGTCTGGTGCGCACGGCGCCTGATCGGTGAAGAACCTTTTGCGGTCATCCTGCCCGACGACGTTATCGCTGCAAAAAAACCCTGTCTCCAGCAGATGATGGAAGCCTACAACGAGACGGGCGGTAGCATGGTTGCAGCAATGGAGGTGGAGCCATCGCGAACTTCTTCCTACGGAATCCTCGATACGTCCAAAGAAGATGGAAATCTGGTTAAATTAAAAGGCATGGTTGAAAAGCCCGCGCCCGAGGATGCGCCTTCAAATCTCGCCGTAATCGGTCGCTACATCCTTACGCCGACAGTATTGCAGAATCTTAACGCGTTAGAGCCCGGCGCAGGCGGCGAAATCCAGCTTACTGACGCGATCGCGCAAGAAATTAGAGAAAGCCGTGATGTTTATGGCTGCCGCTTCCGGGGAGAGCGTTTCGATTGTGGCTCTAAAGCCGGATTTTTGCAAGCGACTTTGGCATTTGGCCTTGCCCGCGAAGACTTGCGCGACGATCTAGGTGCCTATCTGCATAGCATCACGCAAGTGGACAAGGCAGCACAATAGCCCCACGGAATGACGACATGAATAAGCTGCTCGTGACCAGCGGTGTCGGCTGTGCCCGGGAGGAGAAGACCATTGGTTAATGTGTGCAGGAAGCGCAGGGCGCCCTCTCTTATGACTTCTCCACCTGTCAATCGGCAGGCAATCATGACCCCTTGGGAGTCCAAAAGTGACCCCATCGGAGCGCTCGGGCAGCTGGCCCGATGCGGTGTAGCCCTCATACAGCGCAGCCGTATCGGGCCAGCGGGGTTTAGGTCATTGGCGGGTCTTGAACCGCCTGCTGTCTTGCGGCACCCTTCGAGGTCGAGCTCAATGAGCAGACCCGCATGGGTGCCTATCAATGTGGCCGTTCCTATTTCATCGCCCTCGGTAATAATGAATGTTGTGTCCTGTCGGTCCTGAGCCGCTGGGGGGCTTGCAAGAGCGATCAAAGCGGCCACGCCGAACGCGCGCGGTCCTTGGGTTATAAGGTCAAAACCATTCATGACCTCCTCCTATGGGATGATTTGCTTTCGGGGGCTTGTTTCCGGTCGACGAGAGCTCGGCTACTGCCAGGCCTTGCAAGGGCTTGCTTGCCCTCCGCCAGCCCAAAAACGACCTCAGAGCCATCCAGGACAGGGGATGCCACATATTACTCCGCACTTCTTACCTCTTGAGGGCAAGCGACCGACGTCTGCTGTCAGCGGCGAGCTGCTGCCCCCCGGGCGAGATCGGAACGGAGCCCTTTGGGGAAACGTTTTCTTCTCGTGGACGCCGAACCGATATTCTGGTTCCCAAATGCCTAAGCAGGCACAAGAGCATGCGTCGAACGACAGGAAGAAGGATGAATTGAAAATGGACACTCCCTTGGAAATCGCGTGGCACAATGTCGAGAAATCAGAGCCGCTTGAGGCGCGCATTCGGGACCGCGTGGAGAAGCTGCATCGCTACTTCAGCCGCATTAACAGCTGCCACATAGTTGTGGAACGCCCGCATCGCAGTCAGCACCACGGGAAGGAATTTCACCTGCGGATCGAAGTCCGGGTGCCTGAGCATGAAATTGTCATCAGCAATGATCCTGGTGACAGGAACGAGCATTTTGATCCGAATATTGCCATTCGGGACGCCTTTGATGCGATGGAACGACGGCTTGAAGCGCATTCCCAGAAAATGCGCGGGGACATCAAGACCCTTGTTGGTCCGCCACATGGCGTTGTTGTGCGACTGTTTGAGGCCTATGGTTTCGCCCGAATGAGTGATGGGCAGGAAATCTACTTCGCACCCAATGCCGTCTTGAACGAGGGGTTTGAGGCTTTGGAGGTGGGCTCACCTGTAGAACTGACGGTGGCCGAAGGCGAGGGGGCGATGGGGCCACAGGCATCAATGGTCAGGCCGATCAGCGACGTGAGCCTTGAATCTGAACGCCGCGCTAAGGCTTGAGACTGCCATGGGGAGCAAGATGGGCCATTTCTTGCCCGTCTTGCCCCTGTTGAGGCACAAGAAACCGCCGTTTCGCGCACTTCGGTCCCGAGCCTCGTCCCAATTCAGGAACCCTCTCAGCGAGCGGCGCATTTTTTGTATAGGTGCCTGAAACAAGTTCGACAGGTGACCGCAAGAAAGGAGAGAAAAGATGCAGATCAACAGTTTCAAAGAAATGTATGTCTCCGAACTGCAGGAAGCTCGATCCTTGGAAGCGCAACTGACCAGCGCACTTCCAGAGATGATTGAAAAGACGGACGACGCCGATCTTAAGCAGGCATTGCAGGATCACCTCTCGGAGACGCAAAACCACCTGGAACGGGTGGGTGAGATCCTCCAGCGTCATGGTGCCACGGCGGAAGATCATAAGGATCAGTCCATGGTGCGGCTCGTGTCAGAAGCCGAGAAGTGGGCCGAGATGATTAAAGACCGTGATCAGCGCGATGCAGGTATCATTGCCTCTGCACAGCGGGTTGAACACTATGAAATGGCCGTTTATGGCACGCTTTCCGCTTGGGCCAAACAACTTGGGTTTGGCGAGGACGAGGAAGATCTGCGGGCCATTCTTGCCCAAGAGCGTGCCGCTGATGACAAGCTTACAAGGCTCGCGGAACGGGAAATAAACCCTTCTGCGGCTTAAGTTCAAAAGCGTCGCCACAAAATGAGGCGCCGCCCGCGGAAGCAGCCAAGAGGGGGAGGCCGCAGTAAATAAGAGGTCTCTCCCGATGCTTTGGTCGTGCGCGAGATGAGGGACAAACCTTTCAAAGTGACGGTGCAACCCTGTCCGTGCGTGAACTGCCCGAGGACGCTGCGGACTGGGGCCAAGACGCCGAGCTGGTCTTCAAGCATGAACAAGGCTTGACCGTGGGATACCCCGGATTTTGGTCTTGCACCTGAGCGGTTCCTAGAGCCTCAGGCCACAGCTTTAGCTCAATCCGGCAACCTCGACCGCGGGGCGTGCAAGAGCGGTGATCATCGACTTAATTTCGCGCGCCACATATCTGCAGTCCTGCGGTTTTGCGATGCGCGGAATTTTTTGAAATTCTACTTCAATTTCTGAGTGATTGACCCCCGTGAAAAAAGCAAACGGGATATCGAGAGCTATCAGCTTTTTAGCGATAGGGTAGCAGTCGTTATCTCGCAAGCGAATGTTAAGCAGCGCAAAATCAAAAGCGCCATACTCAGTCTGCTTCAGCGCGTTTTCTAGGGAACTGCTGACGCAGGCAACCACCATGCCTTCCTTTTCGATCTCAACCATGAGGTCGGTTGCGACAAGGAAATCACTCTCAACGAGAAAAATGCGGGGGCCTTTTGAAAAATAGTTCATCATCTCCTCCATAGGAAATTTGCGGCTTTAAAATGTTCTCGGAGGCTTGGCCCGGGCCGACCGAGACCATATTGCTCAAGGCCTCATGCCATTGCCCTGCGATCTGGATCAGCCGAAACCGCCCATCTGTCTGAAGCCGCGGGAAGTTTCGTTGCCAGTAGCGGACCCGGGCCTCAAGTTGGTCGAGATTATTCGCCTCAATTAGCTGTTCGGCGGTGCAGGTGACTTCATCATTGGCCCCGAGCCCGCGCTGTACGAGGACGGGGGTGCCCACGGCGTTGGCCTCCGCGATGACGAGACCAAAGGTTTCGGCAAATTTGTCCTGCGGATAGAAGAGGCAAAGCGAGCGCCTCAGCCGGGCAATGAGCCGGTCATGGGGCAGCCGGCCGCGCAGCCATACTCCGTCGGGGATGGGACCGACATCCCATCGCAGATAGCCCGGATCGGCCACCTCAAGGGTGAGATTGGGCAGGCGCTCCCGTAGTGCATCAAATTGCGCCAAAACCTGCTTCAAGCCCTTATGCGGGGCGCTGCAAAAGAACAGCCTGTTCATGTCTCGCGGAGTTGTATCTGGCGTCAAATCATCAGCGATCGGATTGTAGATATGACTGATCTTTGGCATCGGCCCGTCTAACAGGAAGCGTTTCAAGCTCTCGCAATGGCTTTTGGAAACGCAGAAGACGTCGATGTCAGCTGATGCCAGCCGTTTGCCCATCTGGCGGTTATGCCGCCCTGGATGGACGTGTAGCCAAAGGGCGATGGGTTTTTGAGGATGCGCGCGTCGAAGACGGCAGGCGACTTTCCAAGAATTGATGACCAAAAAACCTTGGCAGCCGTGATCCTGAAAGGCGTGCTCAAGCGGGATCGGGGCATGTTTACAGCGACTTTGGCACTTATGAGCGTTTGCCTGAAAAAGAAAGAATCGAAAGCGCCCCTGCAGGGCCTGTGCGATCTTGATCACGGTGGCTTCAGTGCCGCCCAGGGGCGCGTCATTCTCGCTCAAGGCATATCCGCTGGGCGCGCAGGGATCAACGATGCCGATTGCAGGAGTAAAATTCATTCCGCAGCCTCCCGTGGCCGGCTGGTTTGGTTGCAGCCATGTTGCCCCCAGATGTCTCGGGCAATCTTGCGAGTACTTTCGGTCATGGGAACATCGCGCAAAGTCAAAACAGCAGGATTGCTGACAAAATCCACGGCGAGCCCCGGCAGATCGAGGGGCACCGGTTTGATCCTTCCGCTTTGGCGCCAAGTATCGACCTTGGCCCAGACCATCTGTCGGTCCTCCTTGCGGCGTGCGCTATCGTAATCAGATTCCATAGATTGGGTCAGGCTGTCTGCATGTTCGATCTTGGTCATCAACGGTGCGCGGATCATCCAGATTACGGCGCCGTTCAGGATTAACCGGTTGCGAAATTCGCGATCTTCTTCGATGCAATCTTCAAAACCGCCCAGCTTGGTAAAGAGATCATGCCGAAACAGACCAGAGTTAATATGGGTCCAATCCCCCGGCACTTCTGCCCCCATTTGGAGATTGGGGAATACATCATCCAAAAGAGAGAGTTCGCGCGCGATCTCGACCCGGCGGCCATCGGGCAGGATGAGATCATGGCGGCTCAGGACTGCATCGATCCTAAGCTCTGCGCCGGGCTCTCGGCCGATCAGGCTCCAGTTGAGGCACGCGTCTGCACGCATGCCTTCGCGTGCCATAGCCCTGACCTGACGCAATACCTTGTCGCGGTGAGGGATATCATCAGAATCGTGGAAGGTGACCGCGCCGCCATTGGTCAAAAGCAGCCCTGCGTTCTTTGCCCCTGCAGTGCCGAGGTTTCGACCGAGACGAATGTAGTTGAAGTCTGCCCGGTCGAAATACGGTGATAGCACACGCTCGGTGTCGTCTTGCGAGCCGTCATCAACGACTGTTATCTGGCTGTTCCACCAAGATTGCTCGAGGGCCGCTTTGACTGCTGTCTCGATGAGATGCGCGCGGTTATGGGTCGGAATGATAATATCGACAAAAGGGTTCTGGTTTTGATGGTTTTGCATCAGGCAATCACCTCACTTGACTGGGCCGGTTGAATGGAATGGCGGTAGCGAGACAATTCGTTTGAGAGCCAAAGCCCCGCAGGCAAAGGCAGCAAGAGGACCGCGGTGCCGAGACTGGGGACCAGCGGACCCTCCGCCAGGGTCCAGAGCGACAGAAGCGCTAAGACAAAAATTACCAGATGATCATGCGGTAGGTCGGCTGGCTCGCGGCGTATAACGACCCCCTTGCGGGTCACGGTGAAGCCCTGTGCGCCTGGCAGACAGGCCGCAACTGTGGCCCGCGCAGAAACCGGTGCCAATGCAAGACGACTGGCGACGGCTGAGAGCGCCACCCGCGCGCCATAGCTTTCGCGATGCTGACGGGAGAAAAACCGCGTCAGCGTTTCTAAAAGGGACAGCAAAAGCGACAGGGCGGCGATGTTCAGTACCGCGGAGGTTCCATTTTGGGTAAGGGCTGTTGAAAGAAGGCAGGCGGTGGGGATGAGGGTGAAATTCAGCCAAGCGCAGAGTTGGGCGGTGATGGCCAGAACTTGACGGCCGCGCAGCGCCCCGTTGCCCTGCAAGAGACCTCTTCCATGAAACAACAGGGTTCGAAGGTTCCCGCTGCCCCAGCGGTAGCGCTGCTTTTCCAAATCCTGGAGCGTGAGAGGTAAAAGGCCCTTGCCCACGATTTTAGGAATGTAGCGCCCGCGAAAGCCCGCTTTGCAGAGCCTCACACCCAGTTCGGCGTCCTCTGTTGCTGTGCATCCCGACCATCCGCCAGCCCTGACAAGCGCGGTCTTGGATATGACGCACAGCGTACCCGTTAATAGAACAGCCTCGGCGTCATCGGCAGCGCGCGCGTCTGACAGGAAATACTCCTGCAATTCGACGTCTGTGCCCTGCGCGACCCGGCCGCGCCGCCGGTAGGCTTGGGGAAATTGTACGTAATCAGCACCTGTCTCACGCAGAGCCCGCGCAGCCTCGGACAAGAAATCATTTTCTACCAAATAATCTGCATCGATGGTCACGATATGGGTCGCATCAGCTCTGCTATGTGCAAGTGCTATGTTCAGTGCGCCCGCCTTCGCGCCCTTGACGCCCTCGCGGTGCAAGAAGTTGAATGGGGGCCCTTGTTGCGCGCAAAAATCCATGACCGGATGCCATAGGGTCGGCTCGGTAGTGTTGTTATCAATCACAACCACTTCCCAGAGCGCAGAAGGGAAGTCCTGTTCTGCCAAAGCCTTGAGCGTATCGATCACCAAGAGCGGTGGTTCGTTGCGGATGGCGATATGAATCGAAAAGATCGGTGTGATGGCCTGTGGATGATCCGCCCAGGGCTCTGCCGGCAAAAACCGTGCTGCGAGCCGCAAAAGGATAACAATCACCTGCACAGCGAAGACCAATAGGCAGGCTTGGGCGGCCAAAGCGGGAGATAGTGCGGCTCCCAGAAAGCAAATCCAGAAAATGAGCGTCGTTTTGGACATGTGCCGGGGGCTTACTGGAACAGGGAATATGTCAGGGAACGCGCGGGCCTCAGAGCCATGTCGGGACTGTTCCATGCCCCGATCAGGGCTGCATGATATGCTACCATCTTCTTAATCCTGCTGAATGCGGTAAGGCCGAATACCGAACACCTTGTCAGCAGGTGAAAGCGATTTCCTTAAAGTGGTTTAATCAAGAAGGCGCCAAAGAAAATTTTTCTGACGTCTTTCTCAGATTTTTTTTGGGAACCGCATTGTTCTCGCAGGGGTTGAGTGAGCGATTGCAGGCTTGTCTGAGGTGGTCATGTCGACCGGCACCGAAATTAAGAAGGGCGACGGGCATGTTTCCGTGACATCGGCGGTGCGGGCGGCCTTACAGAGTTTTAAGGTGCGCCCGGTTTGCTTTGATAAAGATGTGGATATCCAGCACGAGGGCGACAAGCCCGGGTATGTCTATCTGGTCCAGTCTGGCTGGATGTATTCCTACGCCCTTCTTGCCAACGGGCAGCGCCAAATTCTCTTTCTGCATCAGCCTGGCGACATGGCAGGGTTTGCGGATATGGGCGGGCACCACTCGATTTGCGCGTTGCACAGCCTGAGCGACTGTGTGCTCCATCCCATTCCAATGGCCGCGTTCACTTTGCCGCAATTCTTGACGCCTGCGATTGCCACCTTTTTTCTGCACAAGGCAGGGGAGATGCAGTCTGTCCTCATTCGGACCCTCATGGCGGTCGGGCGCATGGCCGCGCGAGATCGGATCATCTGGCTTCTATTGATGTTGCACGACAGGTTGGGCGATTCCGCACAGGGCGATGAAATGCGGCTGCCATTCAATCAATCCGAACTGGGAGATCTGATTGGTCTGACCAATGTCTCGGTCAGCAAATATATGACCCAACTTTCCACAGAAGGGTTTATCGAGCGTAAGGGGCAGAGGATTGTACTGCGCCGCCGGGCCGAGCTGCAGCGGATGATCGGCTATGAGCCTTTGGGGTTTCCCTCCGACATTCTTCTTCATGACACGCCGCCTGCCAACTGGGCTGACTCATCCAGACAGCACAGCTGTATCAAACCTGCTGCAGTTTCGCGCAGTGTGCCTTTAATGAAAATGGATGAACAGGACGGCTGGGACGGAAACTGAAAAAGGCCGCGCCAGGCAGGCGCGGCCAGATAGCTTTTAGTCTAGGGTCAGCCGTCAAACCTCACTTGCTGTCGTCGCGTCTTCCGTGGCGGCGTTGGATTGGGATTTCCGCACGCGCAGATTGTTTTGCACATGCTCAACTCCAGAACAGCCATCAGCGCAATCTTCGGCATGCCGTTTGGCCTGCTTTGAATCGACTTCGCCCGACAACGTGACTTCTCGGTCGGAGACTGAGACCTCGATATCTGACGCATCTACATGATCATCATCCGAAAGCCGGTCGCAGACGTCCTCATAGATGCGGTCGTCCGAGCGTTGGTAGTTCTTGGGGCCACGTCCCCGATGCGATTGGCCCGAACGTTGGTTATCCCCGCCGACTGAGCCGCCCTGCCAGCCTTGATTGTTGCGAAAACCGTCCTGTTGACGACCATCTCCCCAATCCGAACCATAGCCTCCTTGGCCCTGCGCAAAACCACCCTGATATCCACCCTGAGGGCGCATGTTTTGCATTTGGCCGCGCCGTTCATACCCGTAGTCGCCCTGCGCGGATTGGCCACCGTATTGGTCTATATCCTGACCCAGCTGATCGCCTTGGCCCCAACGCCCGCTTTGCCATCCGCCGCGGCGCGAGTGGTCGTCATTATGATTGGCGTAGGGTTGTTCGCCCTGGCCCCGGCGATAGCGCGCATCGGGGCCTTCGGCGTATTGCTGCGTTTGCAGCCCGTCGCGGCCCACATAGCCTTGATTGCGATCTTGGTATTCCGCGCGGTCCCAGTCCGCGTTCCGGTCGCGCCGGCGCGCTTGATCGTAGGATCCTTGAGATTGGTAATTTCGGTCGGCCATCTTCGGTCCTCCATTGAAGTTGTCTCAGCCTGTGCGGTTCACGCAGGCTGCTGAGGCCGAGATTTCTGCGATTTGCGTCGCGTTACATTAAAGCGGTTTAAAAAATCGAAGCGCAGGATGGGCTATGGCATATTTGGGCGCCAATCTGCCTATGCCCTGTAACGAAACCCTATGGATATTCTGTGTTCGCCTCCGTACCCTTTGCCCATGAATAATGACCTTCCGTTTGTTGTCGGTATCGGCGCCTCTGCAGGGGGGATCGATGCTTTGTCGCAGTTTTTCAAAGGCGTGCCAGCACAAGCTGACATGGCCTTTGTGGTGGTGACGCATCTCAACCCAGAGCGCGAAAGCCAGCTGCATAAAGTGCTGGAGCATAAGACGGACATGACCGTTCGGGTCCCTGATGACAATGAGAGGGTTCGCGCGGGAACTGTCTATGTGATGCCGCAAAAGACCTATTTGTTGATCAAAGACGGGCGGTTGCAGCTAAAAACACTCACTACCGGCGTGCGGGAATACCAACCTGTCGATCTGTTTTTCAGCGCTCTGGCTGAAGACCAAAAAGACAATGCGGCAGGTGTTGTGCTCTCCGGCGGGGATGGCGACGGAACCCTTGGGGTCAAGGTCATCAAGGAACAGGGCGGCGTTACTTTCGCTCAAGTTGCCGACGGCGGCCCGCCTCTCAACTCAGAAATGCCCCAAAGCGCCATCTCGACCGGCTTCGTGGATTTTGCACTTCCCGCCGGTGACATGGGAGAAAAGCTCCTTGAGGTGCGCGATGGCCGGGCGGCACTCGAGGCACTGGCTTTTGATTCTGATACGGACAAGCAGGCGTCTCCAAAGCAGGTCCAGTCAGTGATCGCCACTATCCTGCGCGAGGTGACCGGCCATGATTTTGCAGGCTATAAGAGCAAGACATTTTTCCGTCGCGTGTCCAGACGGATGCAGGTGCGGGGGTGCGAGGATCTGCAAAGCTATTGTGACTTGATTAAGCAGGACAATGAGGAAGTGAATGCGCTTTTCCGCGACCTGTTGATTAGCGTCACAAACTTCTTTCGCGACGCCGATGCCTTTGAGGCGATGGAAAAACAAGTCATCCCAAAGATCTGCCGCGAGCGAGACGACAAGTCCCCGGTGCGGATTTGGGTGCCCGCCTGCACAACAGGCGAAGAGGTCTATTCACTCGCCATTCTGGTGAGGGAGTATCTTGATGGCGAGGGGCTTGCGGTTCCGGTGCAGATATTTGCCACGGACATCGACGACCTTGCGCTGTCTGTCGCGCGCCATGGCAGATACCCCGAACAGTTGCTGCGCCAGGTCAGCCCGGAACGGTTGTCACGCTTTTTCGAGCGCGACGGCGCAAGCTATGTGGTGTCCAAGAAGATCCGCGAGATGTGCATCTTCTCGCCCCATAACGTGATCAGCGATCCGCCGTTCTCGCGGATGGATCTGGTGTCCTGCCGCAATTTGCTGATTTATTTTGGCGCCGATTTGCAACGGCAGGTCATTCCAACCTTTCACTATGCGCTGAAGCCCGGCTGCTACCTGTTTCTGGGCACTTCAGAGAGCATCAGCCAGTTTGGAACGCTGTTCCAGACGGTGGACAAGAAGCACCGAATTTTCCAATCAAAGGAGCAGGCAAACCGCCGCTGGAGCCCGGCCAATGCACTGCAGCAGATGAGCGGTAACAAGGTTTCGCGACCTGGCTCTTCGGAGGGGCTCACAGAGATGCAACTGCGCCACCGTGTCGAGCGGCATATCCTTGAACGCTATGTGCCCGAGCATGCGGTGGTCCGAGAAGACGGTGAACTGGAATTTGTTTCCGCAGGCACAGGACGCTTTTTGGAAATGCCACGCGGCGTGCCCTCGCGCCAACTGCTCGAAATGGTGTCACGGGATCTGCGTCTGGAGCTTCGCGCGATCCTGCGCCAGTCCGTCGAAACCCGGCAAACCCAACATCGCCGCCATGTCAGCATCACCTTGCCTTCGGGGGAGGTGCAATATCTCAACCTGAGGGTTGAACCGTTGCGCAGTGGCCGCGAGCAGGAACGCCTATACCTCGTCTTTTTTGAGATGTCCGAGGCCGCGACGCCGCCCGCGTCAGTGCCGGTCGATACGAACCAGAACGAAGCGGCCGAGACCGAATTGCGCGAGATGCATGAGCGGCTTCAGTCCACAGTCGAAGAATACGAAACTGCATTAGAAGAGCTGAAATCGTCGAATGAAGAATTGGTCTCGGTCAACGAAGAGGCGCAATCCACCAATGAGGAACTTGAAGCCTCTAAGGAGGAGATGCAGTCCCTCAACGAAGAGCTGAACACCATCAACGCAGAGTTGAACGGCAAGATTGAGGAGCTTGATCACGCCAATGCCGACCTGCGCAACCTCTTTGATGCCACACAGATTGCGACGGTCTTTCTCGATGGCGATCTGGTTATTCGCAACTTCACGCCCGCGGCAGCAGAGCTGTTCAACCTCAGGGCCGCTGATCTTGGCCGTCCGTTGCCGGAGCTGGCGAGTGTGGGCGACTATCCCGAGCTAAAAGACCATATCCGCGAGGTTTTTCAAACCGGCGGAATTTATGAGCACCGGCTTTACCGAGAGGACGAACAGACCCATTATCTGGTGCGCATCACGCCTTATCTTTCAGGTAACGAACGTGTGGAAGGGGCTGTGGTCACGCTTGTAGACGTCACCACGCTGGCGCAGGCGGAAGAACACCAAAAGGTCTTGATCGCAGAGCTGAATCACCGCGTCAAAAACATGCTTGCGGTCATCATAACCCTTGTCAAAACCTCACTGCGAAGCAAGGCAATCGAGTCGGAGGTCCTTGAGGGCCTGGTGAAGCGTCTGCACAGCATGGCGCGGGCCTATAGCCTTCTGTCTGAGCGTTTCTGGACCACCGTGGGCATTCGCGACATCATAAAGGATGAAATGGCACCCTTCGACGGTGACCGGGTGCATTACAGCGGTCCAAATTTGGATTTGGAGCCCACGCAGGCGCTGGCCATGAGCATGGTCATCCATGAGCTTTCCACCAATGCCATCAAATATGGGGCTTTGGCAAACCATGAGGGCACTTTGGAGGTGCGCTGGAAGCTGGCTGACAAGCGGCTTTTCTTGACGTGGAAAGAACGCGATGGACCGAGGCTGGAGACCCCTGAAAAGAACGGTTTTGGCTATGTCCTGATCGAAGGGCAGGTTGAACAGCAGTTGAACGGGCAACTCGAGACCACTTTCAGCGCCGAGGGCCTCAGCGTTCAGATTGAATTTCCCTTGGAAGAGAAAGGCCATGCGAATGCAGCCGGATGATAGACCCTGTGGCGTCTCCTAAGATCGGGCAATTTGATTCCGCCTCGACCATGGTCCGTGTCTTGGCAGCCGCCTTGGACGGTCAAGGGACCGTCGGGCTGGCCATGCCAAAGCGCTTTGATGTGATCGCACGCGCCAGCCAGTACATTCCGCCCCGGTTGCGCAGCCGCTTGTTCAGCCTTGGTGCAGCCAATGAGGCGGTTCGGGTGGAAAACCTAAGCCGCGACGATGGGCCATTGGCCGCCCGCTGGGTCGCGTCCCAATATAAAAGCCGAAAGAGGACCAATTCGATCTTTATCGGCGCGGCCAATGGAGCAGTGACGGACCTCGCGGCAGGCTTGGGCGCGCCTTTTCTGCCACAAACCCTGCTTTTGCTGGTCCGGCGTCAGGTAGACCCAGACGATATTGATGCCGTGATCAGCCATGGGCAGCAAATCAGCGACAAGCTGGCCGCATCCTTTCCCGATGTTGCGATCCACCAGATGCACGACCCTTTGAACGATCGGGGGAATGCGGCGCAGGCGGCCTATCTGCGGCTGAAATGGCGCAGGTTGCCGGAGGGTTACCGTGAGTTCATTCGCAGCCGCCTCACCCCGGGGGGGACGATTTTTATCACGGGCTGCAATTACCACTGGCCCACCCGCCAGCTCGGGAAGAACCATTTTTTCCAGTTGGGTGGGTATGGAGCGGTTGCCACAGAAGACCTTCTTGAACGCTTCGGCTATTCGGCCAGCGAAGACTGGCAACCTCGGCCTGAGGCAGAGTGGGGATACGAAGATGCCCTGACAGCAGATATCCAAGAGCTCGCCAACTCAATCAGGGCCCGTGTGGTGCGTCTCACCTATGAGGCCCCACAGGACCTCAGCGGCCCGATATCGCGCATATTTGTGAGGGACAGGAACCAGCGGTTGTTTGTAACCAACTTCAACATGCTTGCCCCGGCCTTCATCCACCGCAGCGGCGCGACGCCCTATTGGGCGGTGTTCAATGACCAAAAATCGCTGACGGAGTTGGAAGGGTTTTTGAGCGCTCATGGGCCCTTTGAGCGGATGGACTCGTTGCTTTTCCAAAATGGTGTCCAAGCCGAGGGTCAGGCCACGGCATCAGACTGGCTGGATGTTCTGTCCGCGCATGCATGCTCGGCCCGCCTGCTGGGGCTTTTACCGGATCAACACCCTCGCGACTTTGCTGCATTCGATCGCTACCGGCGTGTCTTGCGAAAGACAGAAGGCGACTTGGAAGAGCCTATGAAAATTGGTCTCGAACTAAATGAGGTATTGGATCACCTAGTGCTCAGGGAAGGCATCGGCTCAATCCTATAGTGGCATGCCGCAACCAGCCCTTCCGAGGCAGCCCTTTACACCGAGTGAACTCATGTCGAAGCACTATTCTGTGGTGTCAGTTTATCTGGGTGATGCGACTCCTTCCATAAGGTTTTCCCGGAAATCTTCAGCAGTTGTCCTCCATCTCAGACACTCGCGTTTCGCTTAGGCTCAGGACACATAGGGGCGAAGCGCGGGCCGGTTCAGTCCAGTGGATCGGCTTTGCTACATCGGCAACCGCGGAATCGGGGCATTGGAGTTCGAGCCAACGGTCCGTAAGGCGACCCGGTCCAAAAGGCTGGAAGTGGGCCAGTTGGTGGATCTGGCTAACAGGGTCTTAAGCGAGCGCGAGAACCTTACTGGCAGGCTCGGAGGCGAGGACGACGCAGAGGCGCTCGAGGATATTTTAAGCGTAGGAACTTTGGCGGGTGGCGCGCGCGCGAAAGCGGTCCTTGCCTGGAGCCGAGACACCGGTGAGTTCAGGTCAGGGCAAGTCAAAGTTGATGAGGGATATGAGCACTGGCTCTTGAAGTTCGACGGCGCATCCAGCTTGGCGCTGTTTGCGGGGTTATATCGAGTACGCATATTACCTGATGGCGACGGCGGCGGGCATCGACATGTCGGAATGCAGGCTTCACCACGAAGGCGGACGAAACCATTTCATGACACGTCTGTCAACGGCGGAGTAAAATTCGGCCATTGTGGCGGAGCAAAAGTCGGCCAGTTTGGGGCGAGCGCCTTGGAGCGTGCGGCCGTCATATAGCAAGCCCGGTCCAAGGCGCATTGGCCGTCAGGCCAATTCTGTGAGGTTCATTTGTTAGCGGCGGCGAGGCGGGCGCGGCTTTGATTGAGGCGGTAGCTTTCGCCGTTCATCTCGAGGATGTTGACGTGGTGTGTCAGCCGGTCCAGCAGCGCGCCGGTCAGGCGTTCGGTGCCGAAGGTTTCGGTCCACTCCTCGAAGGGCAGGTTGCTTGTGATCAGGGTCGACCCTCGCTCGTAGCGCTGTGAGATCAGCTCGAACAGAAGTTCGGCGCCGGTTTTGCTCAAGGGGACGAATCCCAGCTCGTCGATGATCAGCAGTTTGACCTTGGCGAGTTTGCGCTGGAGTTGCAGGAGGCGTTTTTCGTCGCGGGCCTCCATCATCTCGTGCACGAGGGCTGCGGCGGTTACGAAGGCGACAGGCAATCCTTTCTGGCAGGCAGCCAGTCCCAGCCCGAGGGCGACATGGGTCTTGCCGGTGCCGGAGGGACCGAGCGCGATCACATTCTCCTTGCGTTCGATCCATTCGCAGCGCGCCAGCTCCAGCACCATCATCTTGTTGAGCGACGGGATCGCCTTGAAGTCGAAGCTGTCCAGGCTTTTGATGGTCGGGAACTTTGCGGCCTTGATCCGGCGTTCCACCATGCGCCGTTCCCGGTCGATCAGTTCCAGCTCGGTCAGCCGGGCCAGGTAACGCACGTGATCTACGCCTTCAGCGGCGCAGATACGGGCCTGCTTGTCATGTTCACGCAAGAACGTGGGCAGCCGAAGCGTTTTGAGATGGTGGGCCAGCAGCAGTTCGGGTGCATCCGTCATGCCCCACCTCCTGCCAGCAGGCTCATGTAGGATGCGGCGGAGGTGGTGGTGATGTTGGTTCTGGGCAGGAAGGGATAGACATCCAGATCCAGTCTCGGAGGCCTTTGCTCGACCCTGCACAAGATCAGGTGCTTGATTGCATCGAAGCTGACCGCTCCCATTCGCAGGGCATCTTTGACGGCAAGATGCAGCACGTCAATCTCGAAGCGCTCCAGAAGGCGCAGGACCTGCACATACTCGCGCTTGCCGGCCTTTCCCTGCCGGGCTTCCAGCAGTCGGCGCAGGGTTTTGAACGCTTCGGGCAACTCCCAGCCCTGCAGAGGCGCGGCCTGATCGAAGGACATGATCTTGCGTTCGATTAGCGCCAGGTAATGCAGTGGATCAAACACCATGTCGCCGGTGTCATAGGAGCGCGAATGCTCAGCGATCACCTCGGCGCCGCAGCCGATGACAACCCGGGTCACGAAGCCCTTGATCCAGACCGCACGGTGGCCGTAGGCAACCGGCACCGAGTAATCATTGCCGCGATAACGCACCACCGATGTCGATGTGACCTGGCCACTTTGCAACTCACAGGACTCAAAGGGGGTGCCGGGCAAATCCCGCATCGCCGCGAGATCGGCCTTCAGCCGTTCCCCGATGCTGACCTTGTGGCCACGCAGAACATCACCCTGGCGCTTGCGGCACTGCTCTTCCAGGTGAGCGTTGAACGCGTGCCAGTCCGGAAAGGACGGGATCGGCACCATGAAGTTGCGACGTCCGTAGCCGACCAGCCCCTCCACGGCCCCTTTGTCATTGCCCTTGCCGGGACGGCCATAGCGGTCCCGGATCACGTAATGCGACAACATCGCGCTGAACCGCTGGGTTCTTTGCCGGGAGCCATCCGGCAGAATCCGGGCTACCAGGCAGCGGTCATTATCATAAAGAACCGACTGGGGAACCGCGCCGAAGAACGCAAAGGCATGGACATGGCCGTCAAGCCACGCCTCGGTATTGGCCGCAGGATAGGCCCGGATGTAGCATGCGTCGCTGTGCGGCAGATCGAGGGCAAAGAAGTGTGCCTTCTGCTCGACGCCGCCGATCACGACAAGCGCTTCACCAAAATCGGCCTGTGCATGACCGGGCGGATGGCTCAGCGGCACGAACATCTCCTTGCCGGTCCGCTTCCGGTCTCGAACGTAATCCTTGACGATGGTGTAGCTGCCATCAAAACCGCACTCGTCCCGCAACCGCTCGAAAATACGCTTGGCGGTGTGACGCTGCTTGCGAGGGCGGCTCCTGTCTTCAGCAAGCCATTGGTCCATCTGGCTGGTGAACGCATCCAGCTTCGGGCGCCTGATCGGCGCTGTCCGCCGATATCCCGGCGGTTCCGAATAGGCCAACATCTTCGCAACACTGTCCCGGCTGATCCCAAAATCCCGGGCAATCTGACGCCCGCTCAATCCATCCTGGAAATGAGCGTGACGCACCTTCAAATACAAGTCCACGGTGTATATCCCCAAGCCCTCCCGAAATCCGAAAGGGCAAAAGTGGACGACTTTTACGCCGCCCGCGACAACACTATGCCGTCGCTACCGTGGCCGAGTATTGCTCCGCCGTTCACAGAGGCGCAGGCCAACGCAATGGCCAGCCTCAAGGACGAGAACCTTGCCGACATCACATTGCAGTTCGGGACGATCCCGCTGCATCCCGGTGCCGCGCGCTGGTTCGAAGAACAAGGCATCGACCTGCCTGCCAAGCTGAAGCCCGCAGAGTAAGGTCGGCCCCATGACACTCCAGCGCGTTCAACGGGCTCTGGCGATCTTCGTCGGCCTCTTCGTTCTTTATACCGCGGCGACCGGCCCTTTCGAGGGGCTGATCCAGAGAGCACTCTTTCTCGCGCTGGTGACCTGTCTGGGCTTTGCGCTCTTTCCACTGGGCGCCGGGAAATCCTGGCGTCCGGTGGGGATCGCCGTCGACCTCGCACTGTGTGCGGTGTCGGTGGCGGCCTGTGGCTACGTCGTGGTGAATTACGACGCGATCATGACGACTCTTCCCTGGGCGACGACACTGGACAAAACGCTGACCGTCGGCCTGGTGCTGGCGGTTCTGGAACTGGGGCGGCGCACTGTCGGGCTTATCTTTCCGGTCCTCGTTCTGCTGGGGCTCGGCTACGCGTTGCTGGGGAATTACCTGCCGGGACCCTTGCGCCACCGGGGGTTCGACACGGCTTTCGTCACTGAGACGATTTTCCTCGGCGATCTGGGAATTTGGGGCATGTTGACGGGCGTGGCCGCGACAGTGATCGCAGCTTTCGTTCTGTTCGGTGCCCTGTTGCTGCACACGGGTGGCGGTCAGGCCTTCATTGATCTTGCCATGCGGCTCGGCGGACGTCAGCCCGGCGGCGCGGCCAAGATTGCAACGATCGCCAGCGGGCTTTTCGGCATGATCTCAGGCTCTGCTGTCGCAAATGTGGCGACCACTGGGAATTTCACCATCCCCATGATGATCCGTCTTGGTTATCCGCGCCCCTTCGCGGCAGCAGTCGAAGCGGTTGCATCGACTGGAGGTCAGATTGCACCGCCGATCATGGGCGCGGCGGCCTTTGTCATGGCCGAAATCCTGGGCGTGCCTTACCTCACCATCATCGTCGCGGCGATTCTGCCCGCAGTACTGTTTTATTTTTCGGTGTTCATGACGGTGCATTTCGTGGCGCTGCGGCGCGGTCTGGCAATCCTGCCTGACGATGAAATGCCTGCGTGGACGAGCATCCTCGCTCCGCGCCGCGTTCTGCCGATTCTTTCCGCGCTTGGTGGACTTGGCATCGGGATCTGGATGGGACGCTCGATCTCGACCTCCGCCTTCTACGGCATCATCGGACTGCTGATCGCCTTCGTTGCAACAGAGACCGGGCGGTTGAGCATCCGCCAGATGGCAGAAAAGCTGTTCAACGGAATGGAGGACGCGGGCAAAGGCCTTGTCATCATCGGCGTTCTGCTGGCCGGCGCGCAGGTGCTCGTTTCGATGATTAACCTGACTGGCATCGGGGTCACTCTGTCGTCGCTGATTGTCAATATTGCTGGTGACTCCGTGGTGCTGGTCGCGCTGATCGTGGGTGCGGTATGCCTCATCATGGGGATGGGCCTGCCGACGACCGCCGCTTACGTTCTGGTCGCCGCCGTTCTGGCACCCGCGATGACAGCGGTGGGGGTCGACCCACTGGCGGCGCATCTCTTCGTGTTCTATTTCGCAACCATATCGGTCATCACGCCACCCGTATGCGTCGCTGTGTTCGTCGGCGCAGGGATTGCTGGAACGAATTGGCTCCCCGCGGCAGGCGAAGCTGTCCGGCTGGGTGCGGTAACGTATATCGTGCCCTTCCTGCTCCTGCTCTATCCGGGAATGCTTCTGGGTGGCGGCCCGCTCGATATTCTTGAAGCAGTCGCTGCCGGGCTGGTGCTGGTGCTTGCTGTGCCGGCGCTGCTGTCCGGCGCGCAGCTCTTCGGACGCAAGATCTTCGATGTTGCGATCTATGTTGTTGTCATAGCGCTTGCGATCTACCCGCAGCCGGTGACGCCATTTCTGGCCCTTGCGATCCTTGTTGTCGCACATTTCTCGGGGCGCGTCCAAAGGAGGACACTGGCATGAGCATTTTACGTCTGGGGGCCGGTGCTGGATTTCAGGGCGACCGTATAGCACCCGCGGTGGACCTGGCCGAACGCGGAAAACTCGACTACCTGATTTTCGAGTGTCTAGGCGAACGGACGATCGCTCTTGCCCAGCAAGCGCGCAGCGTCGATCCGACAAAAGGCTACGATCCGCTGCTGGAACGTCGGATGCGTGCTGTACTGCCCGCCTGCGTGCGTAACAGCACGCGTATTGTGACCAACATGGGTGCGGCGAACCCGCTCGCTGCCGCCGAAAAGACCCGTGCCGTCGCGCGGGAGCTTGGATTGACAGGGCTCAAGGTCGCGGCAGTTATGGGCGACGATGTCTTGGACCAGATCGGTGAATTTGTCCTCGACGAAACCGGCAACCGCGCATCAGTCCTTGGTGACCGACTGGTGTCGGCGAACGCTTATATCGGAATTGACGGACTGGTCGCGGCACTGGACGCAGGGGCGGATGTGGTCATCTGCGGACGAGCGTCCGATCCCTCTCTGTTCCTGGCACCGCTTGTCCACGAATTCGGCTGGGCTCGGGATGACTGGACCCGTCTGGGTCGTGGTATCCTCGTCGGCCACCTTCTGGAATGTGCAGCACAGATCACCGGCGGATACTTTGCTGACCCCGGCTTCAAAGACGTACCTGATCTGGCTAATATTGGGCATCCGCTGGCCGAAGTGGATAGCGACGGAAATGCCGTCATCACCAAGCTTGAGGGCACTGGGGGACGTGTCAGCCGGGCGACCTGCATCGAACAAATGCTCTACGAGATCCACGACCCTGCCCGCTATCTGCAGCCCGATGTCGTAGCGGATTTCTCGAAGGTCAATTTCGAGGAAATCGGGCCCGACCGCGTGGCCGTGACCGATGGGACGGGAACAAAAGCGACCGGGTTGCTGAAAGTCTCTGTCGGATACCGTGATGGCTGGTTTGGCGAGGGCCAGATCAGCTATGCCGGGGCGAATTGCGTGGCGCGCGGAAAACGTGCCATTTCTCTTGTACGCGAACGGCTGGCGCAGACGTCATCTTCGCTCATGGAACAGCGCGGCGAATTGATTGGTGTGAATTCTGTCTGGCCATCCAATACCGGAAAAGATCAAATCTCAGAAGTGCGAATGCGCTATGCGGCGCATTGTCGGGACGTGCTGTCCGCCCAATCAATCGGAGAAGAGGTCGAAGGTCTTTATCTCGCTGGCCCGGCGGGCGGCGGGGGCGTGACTAAGGGTGTCCGCGAGGTACTCGCCATCGCGTCGACGCTGATGCCGAAAGCCAAAGTCGCCACGACTTTCGAGATGAAGGAAGCGACGCATGAAGCTGCATGACATCGCCCACGCGCGCACCGGCGACAAGGGCGACATCTCCAACATATCGGTGATCGCCTATGACCCTGCAAACTGGTCCCTGATCCGGGACATGGTAACGGCCGAGCGGGTCGCTGCACATTTCGAAACATTCGATGTACGGGACATTTCCCGGTACGAAATTTCTCAGCTCCATGCTCTGAATTTTGTAATCAGTGGTGCACTCGCCGGAGGCGTGACGCGGTCACTGGCCCTTGATGCACATGGCAAATGCTTGGCTTCGATTTTGCTTGAGATGCAGATCCGTTCGAATAAATGAAAATTCATTCGGGTTTAGATGGACAAAACTTCCGAGGTCGCCCTGCCTGATAGTAGCTCTTTACAGATCAAAGCACTTGACGATGGCAGTATACAGGTCAGTAGGCCGGTCTCAATGACAGCGAACGGCCCAAATTTATGTACTGGCTGTCGCCGAAGCTGAAGTCTCATGATCGATTGTGGCGCCTGAGACTGCTCGGGGGGGCCTGAACGAAAACAACAACAAATATCGGCCTCGTTTGGTGATCCGGCCGAAGTCGGTTCGTCCGTCCTATATCGCCTCTGTACCAAACCCCCAGGCCGCAAAACAGGCCGCAAAATTTGGGACACGCCTGAAGACCTCGTCGGTGCCTACGACGGCGAACCCCGCGGTCAAGACCCTCGACCAATACCCGGGGTCGACCCTGTGAGGAAGTTGCCGCAGTGAGGCGGGTTCCGGAACACGCGCTTTAAACCAACCGAGCCGTTGGAGAGCTTCGACTACTCATCTCAGTTTTCCCGGGAGCAGCAGGTTTGCGTCAGGGCGCTGACCTACTGGAATGCCAAGGACTCTGCATTTGAGCATTCTTAAAGGACAGGTTAGCAGCCATTGCTCAAAAGCTACCTTAACGGAAACATGATACCAAGAAATCAATACGGACAACCAAACTTCAGGTCTCACGCGCTGCGCCTCGGCGAACCCAGTTCCACCCGAACCGATGCACAGCCTTCGCAACATGACGGATCGAAAGGTTCGGGCCCCATAAATGATATCAAGAAATCAACTCATGCACGTTCTCCTTCTCGCATTTGGTCACTTACGCGACCTCACAGTAACTCCTTTCGTCCATCCAATGCGGAACGCCTTTTGCGAGACATGATCGTTCCAATGCCACAGAAGGTTCGGGACTTTTGCTTGGCTTACAAGACTTCGCGCTCGTCGGCATGTTAAATCCCGGTCCCGTCCGAGAGGTCCTGAATTTAAACGGGTGCCCCATGCCGCTTGAGACGGATGCAATCGGTCTGCGGCACTGAGAGCAGGGGCCAGGGGTTCATGTTCTGCCGAGATCGCGGGTTTCGGTGCTGCTCTCGCAGGTCTTCATTTACGGATTGCCCGTCAAAATTTTTATGAAAAACAGAACTCGTAAGGGTAGGGCGCCAACAAATAGGGTGTTCTTTCAGATCAGTTCCCCAAAGCCAGTATGACCGGTTTCGGGCGCCGCGCGGCTCAGATGACGCGGCTCCGTGCACCCAGTTGATGATCTTGTTTCAACAGGAAGCGCGCTGAATTTTTCCGGACATTTTTGCGGGGACAGGTTTGTCCGGGCTTGTTCTCGCCGCCTTAAAAATAGGCGCTTTGGCCATCTTGCGCGGGGTGCATAGCCATTCTCACTCGAGAGCGTGCACCCCCTTGTCCGGGTTTGCTGGGGTCTTTCGCTCTTCTCAATCCCCCAAATCTGCGCGGCGTTCATGTGCTGTGTCGGAAGAAGCGTCCTGCGACATCGCCGCGGGTTATCCACACTTCATTCATTGCAGAGCAGCATCTCTCCTGTTGATCGGTTTTGCTGGTCCATAGCTTTTGAGGAGGCGCGTAGATCAAGGCCCCCTGGCTGGGCCCAGAAGCAGAAAGTAACGATATGGCCAAAACGACCGACGTAAAGCGGGAGGAACGCTTGAAGGTAAATGTCACAGCCGCCGAAAAGACTGAACTGGTACGCCGTGCTGAAGCGGCCGGGCAGAGCCTGTCGGACCACTTGCGCCATGTTGGTCTTGGGCGTCGGTCGGGGGCATCGCCTGAGCAGGTGCTGCAGATCACGGGGCTGCTGGAGCAGGTGCTTGAGATGCTTGAGCGGCTCGCTTGTCGCCTGGAGGGTGAGGACATCGACGCGATGCTTTTGCTTGTCCAGCTGCAACGCATCGAACGCGTCACTTTGATGCTCGCGCCGGTTGGGTATTCTGCGAGGTCCAACCCGTGCTGATCGGTTGGTCCCCCCATCAAGCCTCCGATGATCCCCGCCAGCCTGCAGCTTATCTTCTTGACACGACGGTGTCGAAAACGATCGGGGCGCAGCGGGAATGGGAAGTGAGAACGCCCGCCCCCGAGCTCCTTTGCGGGCATCCGAGTGTCGTGCAAAGTGCGATTGCAGCGCTTCGCTTCCAGCGCACCACGCGCACCGCGACCCTGTCATTTGATCGCTCCGACATTGATGTGGCGCGCTTCAACGCGGGTGAAGCGAAAGTTCGGCGCTCTATCGCGGCGGCCATCGATCTGTTCCTCGAAGCTGCATTCGCCGGGGTACCTGTGGCCTGCCGCCCCCCCGTCTTCGTCGGCACGCATACGCATACGGGAAGTCTGGAGGTCAACATCGTCATGCCACGCTTTGTCCGGACAGAGACCGGCAAGTTGCGTAGTTACAATCCGCATCCTCCGATGCGGGGCAGCCAGAATGCCTTTGACGCATTAGGTGACTTTTTGAACGCTGAGTTTGACTGGGCAAACCCCCGGGCGCCGGAACGCGCGCTTGCGATAAAAGGCCCGGATTGGGCTGAAAAGCGCGTCGCGGCAGCGGAGCGTCACGGCGTGAAGTTCACGTCCGATGCGACACCAAAACTGTTTCTGCTACAGGCCGCCAAGATGATCGCGGCAAGCCGCCATGGTCAAAAGCGTTCGGGGTTTCTGAGTATCTTTCGGGACGTCGTTGCGGCCACGAAGTATCATATTCGCCCCGGTCCTGGCGACGCCATTATTTTGGTCTTGGAGACAGACCCGCACCCATTCATATTGCGCGGCGCTAGTCTGTGCAGAACTGAGGTGATCCCGTCTGAGCCCGCGCCGCCCTCGCTACCGGAAAGCTTGCTCTCGGAAAACTGGCAGCGCCGCGCATCCTGGAACGCTTCCGAATATTCAAATGATATTTGGGCGGAGCCTGAGCCGGAATGGGTCCACCGAGGGAAGTCGCCGAGGTTGGTGCTCCCTTCTTGCCATCCTGATTGCTCGAAACCTGTCGCGCGGCCAGGCCGCTTTGCTCGTTTGGCCGACCGGCTCGCGGCAGGATTGCGCCACTTACGCGCGCGCGTATCTCGCATGGCGGCGGAACACATGATCAGCACCTGCCTTAGCATCATCGATCTGGCACCGTTCGGTAAAATCAAAAACAAACTGGAGACCATAAATCATGACATTACAGACAGCAAAAGCGAAGAGCCTGGAGGTGTTGATGGAGGAGCTCTGCGTGCTGCTTTATCGCGTTCTGGGAAGCGAAGCAGAAACAGATACGGCGTGCAAGATCCAAGACCTCATCGTAGAAATGACAGCAATCCGAACGGCGATGGAACGGCACACAGAATTGCTTGCCCAAGCCGCAGCCACGATCAAAACCGCGCAGCAGCAGGCACAGAAACAACAGATCCTGTTCGAAGAAGTGGCAGCGATCTCCCAAGATATCTCTTGGATCCGGGAGCAGCTCTCGCAAGACCCCTTCGTGCCGTAGACGTGCTTCGGGCAATGTCCGTCACCGTAGGACGGGTTCTTCCAACATCTAAATTTGATATCAGCATGGATCACCAGGGCGGCTTTAAAGTCGCAGGACCCGACTGGGAGATCGCGATATCCCGGGGCAGGGAGGTGTCAGGGGCCGGAAAGCTCTCCGCACGTAGCTATCATCTTTTTATCGACGGGATGGTTGGCCAGTTGGGCACCCCTTTGGTGGAGGGTGCCTTCCCCGCCGAGGAGGATGTCGATTATGCGCCTTAAAGGAACCGTTCCTTCGGGCAGTACATTGGAAGTGTTCTGCCTATGGCCGCCTGCCTATGCGCTCACGCCTTCTTTGACGCTCAGTACTGATCTAATGTGGCGCTCGTTATCTGGCTCTTTACGTGACTGAAGCAATCGGCTGCAGGAAATGGTTCAGTGGCCACTTTCTCACAGCTGACCCGTAGACCTCGCGACTCCAATATCGTGCGATCACGTATTCGATCAAAAAATAGGCAGGTGGTATCAAAAGTGATCTTTAAGCCTAGCTGCCCGTGGGAATCGAAGCTCAGATCTTTTGGTCCATTGCTGCAGCGCAGTATCGTTGTGCATCACGGAAGCGAGCCTCCCCCAACCCTTCGCAGTTTGTCCCTCGCGCGGTGGCACGGCGCCAAACTGGAACATACGAGTGAATTGACATGGATTTATCAGCGCAAATGCTGATCTTCGCCACCGTGGTCGAGCGAGGGAGCATTTCTGCTGCGGCGCGGTTTATGGGGCAAACCCCATCCGCAGTCAGCAAGCAGATCAGTCTTTTGGAGGATCACGCGCACTTTCGTCTGCTCAACCGCACACGGACCGGCGTTTTGCCGACTCCGGAAGGTCAGGAATTCTATTTCAAATGTCAGGCGATGGGAGAGAAGTTCAAGAACGCTGAACCGCATATATCTAACCTTGATGATGTGTCGCGCGGCAAATTGCGGATCGCGTCGACGGAGGCTTTCGGCAAATCTCAGTTGATCCCGGCCTTGCCTGCGTTTCTGGCCATGAACCCAGACGTTGAGGTATCGCTCGAACTGACGGATCGCGAGATTGACCTGCAAACAGAGGGTTTCGACGCGGCGGTAAGTTTTGCCGAGCAGCACAAGAACCCCGATATCGTCGTGCGCAGGATAATGCACAGCCACCGCGTGCTCTGCGCGGCGCCGTACTACATCGAGCGACGCGGGACACCAACCAGCTTCGCCGACCTGTCGGAGCACAACTGCCTAAGGATCGCCGGGAATAGCCGCAGGAATGCATGGAGCGATGTAGAGGCGGGAGAGGCAGGAGAGGCACAGCCGTCCGACGCGGATGGGGATTTCGAAGGCAACAGTACAGATGTGATCTTTCACGCCGCCCTTGCTGGCATCGGTATCGCGCGGCTGCCAAGCTATCTGGTGAACGCGAAACTGCAGTCGGGAAAGTTGCTGCGGATCTTGCCCGGTTATGCGCCTGCCAGCACTGATATTGTCGTGCTGTTCGCGGGGCGGCGAAACCTCCCCCCGAAGACCCGCGTCTTCATTGATTTCTTGGTGTCGGAGTTTCGCCCCGATACAGCGCCACCAGTTCAGAAGGTGGCGGGGCACCCATGACCAAGACCCTAAGCATCGTTGTTGTCGAAGAAGATCAAGAGCGCGCGGTTGCGATCGTGGACGCGCTGAAAGAGGCCTGCGTTTGTGACGTTTTCGTTGTCGGCAATTCCAGTGGCCTCGCCCGCAAGATTGCCGCCCATGTGCCCGATATTGTGCTGATCGACGCAGGCAACCCGACACGCGACGTGATGGAGGAACTGACGCTGGCGTCTGGCCCGTTGGAGCGTCCTGTGGCGATGTTCGTATCCGGCGCGGCCGGCGGGCTGGCACAGGCGGCGATTGAGGCGGGGCTTTCGGCCTATTTCGTCGATGGGCTCGCGCCGGGCCGACTAAAGCCGGTGATGGACACTGCGATTGCGCGTTTTGCGATGGTGCGTCAGATGCGTAGTGAGTTGGCCGAGACACGCCGCGCTTTGGAAGAACGCAAGGTGATTGACCGTGCAAAGGGGCTGTTGATGAAGGCCAAGGGCCTTGACGAGGAAGCAGCGTATGCCCTCCTGCGGAAGGCCGCGATGGACCAAGGGCGGCGGGTGGCTGATGTGGCCGAAGCACTGGTGACCGCGTCGGGGCTGCTCGGATGAAGACGACGACTATCCCTGCTGCTTACGTCCCCTTGGTGGATGCCGCGCCTTTGATCGTAGCGCATGAGTTGGGCTTTGCCGAAGCTGAGGGCATTGCGCTGGACCTGACCGCCGCGCCGTCGTGGTCGTCACTCCGAGACATGCTGGCCTTTGGCCGTGTCGACGCTGCGCATATGCTGTCGCCGCTGCCGGTTGCAATGGCGATGGGGTTGGGCGGAATCGCGACCGCATTGTCGGCGGTGTCGGTCCTGTCGGTCAACGGCACTGTTATAGGGGTTGGCAAACCGCTCGAAGACCGGTTGCGCGCCTTGGGCTATGACTTCGACTTTGTAGATCCTTTCAAGGCGGCAGAAGCACTTGCGCAGGTCCGACGTGGACCGATCGTATTGGGGGTGCCATTCCCGTTTTCGATGCATGTCGAACTGTTGCGCTACTGGAGCCGGGCATCAGCACTTGGACCGGAGGGGATCGTAATCCGCACCGTTCCGCCCGCGCTTATGGCAAGCGCACTGGCAGCGGGGGAGGTGGACGCCTTTTGCGTTGGCGAGCCTTGGGGATCGGTTGCGGTTGAGCGCGGCGTCGGTGCATTGCTCCTGCCGGGCAAGGCGATCTGGAGTTTTGCACCTGAAAAGGTCTTGGCCGTGCGCACGAACTGGGCTGAGGCCGAGCCCGATCTACTTGCCCGCCTGTTGCGCGCGACCTGGAAGGCGGGCCGGTGGTTGGCCGACCCGAATGTTCATGCGGCCGCCAGCGATTTGTTGTCGCGCAAAGCTTATCTGGATGTGCCGTCTGAACTTATTAACCGGGCCCTGTCGGGGCATTTGATCGTCTCGTCCCGCGGGGCGCACCGCCAGATTGATGGATTTCTCGAGTTTCACCGTGGCGCTGCAACCTTTCCGTGGCGCAGCCAATCACGGTGGATCGCGCAACATTTGTGTCAGTCGCACGGCAGTGGCAATCCCACTGCGGATACGATTGCCAATGTGTTCCGCTCAGATCTACATCGTTTGCATCTTAGCATGCTGGACCCTGATTTGCCCGGCGCATCGGAAAAGGTCGAAGGGGCAATTCCGCGCGCTACGCCGGTGGCTTCAGCGGGAGGGAGGCTGACTTTATTGCCGAATGAGTTTTTCGACGGCCAGATTTTCGATCCTTCCGCGCTGTAGGCGACTATTTTTTATGCAGCGGCAAAACGCCTCCGACTTTTTTGCTGCATAATGACCTCATAGGGTTGAGAACGCGCTGCATTGCGGCATGATCGAAGTTGCATCCACAATGGCGTGGCTTGCACCGAATTCCTCCCGATGACTGGGATACGTTGAGCAGGGCCGCTCGCTTTCTATCGTTTGCAACGATGGTCAGTGAGCGGCCTTTTTTATTTGCCCGATCCACCTCCCCTCGGCTCGGACGCCTTCAAAAGGACCAACCATGAAACACCTTATCCTTGGCCTTGCGGCCTCGACCGTGATGACCAGCGCCGCCTTCGCTGAACTGCTTGATCTTGAAAAGGACGTGCTGACCTTCGGTTTTATCAAGCTGACAGACATGGCCCCGCTCGCCATCGCCTATGAGCAGGGCTACTTCCTCGATGAGGGGCTTTTTGTCACCTTGGAAGCCCAGGCCAACTGGAAAGTGTTGTTGGATGGGGTGATCGACGGCCAGTTGGACGGCGCGCATATGCTGGCCGGGCAACCCTTGGCGGCGACCATTGGCTACGGGACTGAGGCGCATATCATCACGCCCTTCTCGATGGATCTGAACGGCAACGGTATCACCGTCTCCAACGAGGTTTGGGAAAAAATGCTGCCAAACATTCCCAAGATGGCGGATGGACGGCCTGAGCATCCGATTTCAGCCGAGGCGTTGGTACCGGTGATCGAAGAGTTCAATGCCAAGGGCGAGGCCTTCAACATGGGGATGGTGTTCCCTGTATCAACCCATAATTACGAGCTGCGTTATTGGCTGGCTGCAGGCGGGATTAACCCCGGATACTACAGCTCCGATAACATCTCGGGCCAGATCGGGGCGGATGTCTTTTTGTCGGTGACACCGCCGCCGCAGATGCCAGCCACGTTGGAAGCTGGGACGATCCACGGTTATTGCGTAGGCGAGCCTTGGAACCAGCAGGCGGTGTTCAAAGGCATCGGCGTGCCGGTCATCACCGACTATCAACTGTGGAAGAACAACCCCGAAAAGGTATTCGGCATCACCGATGCTTTCGCTGAGGGAAACCCCAACACCACCAAAGCGGTTGTCCGGGCACTCATCCGCGCGGCCATGTGGCTGGATGATAACGACAATGCCAACCGCCCCGCAGCCGTCGAAATTCTCAGCCGCCCTGAATATGTCGGCGCCGACTACGAGGTGATTGCCAATTCGATGACCGGCTTTTTCGAGTTCGAGAAAGGCGACAAGCGCGACATCCCAGATTTCAACGTCTTCTTCCGGCATAACGCGACCTACCCCTATTATTCGGACGCGATTTGGTACCTGACCCAGATGCGCCGCTGGGGTCAGATTGCTGAGCCAAAATCCGACGCATGGTTCAAGGAAGTCGCCGCCAGCGTCTACCGCCCGGAAATCTATCCGATTCCTCTCATTAGATAAACTGCTGTTTTCTAACAAGAGTCGCACTTGGGGATAGCGCGCGCCCTGCTACAATCAAAATTACCCATAGTGTTAATTATGTAATGTAAGGCCAAGCCGAACAATCAGATAACGTCCCCATCGCCGTTGGCGGGCTTCAACAAACCTGAGTGTTCGACAATCCCGCTACTTTCTCGCATCATGGCCATGATTTTTCATTAATATAAACCTGAAAGAGCTTTATGAAGACGCGGAAACTTGGCGTAAATGGGCCAAAAGTCGGATGCATCGGCTATGGCGCGATGTCCTTTTCCGACATGTATGGCCCGACGAACGAAGCCGAAAGCCATGCGATCCTAAATACCTGCCGCGAACATGGTATCACCCATATCGACAGGGGACTGTTGCGTTAATCGCCGGCGTCGGCCAGTTTTGGACTTTTGAGGTTGAGCATGCCGCGCAGATCCCCGTTCAAGCATCACCGTTTTCCGCGCGACATCATCCTTTGCGCGGTGCGGTGGTATCTGCGCTACCCACTGTCCTACCAGGACGTGGTGGATCTGCTCGCAGAGCGCGGGATCACTATTGATCGGTCGACGGTGTATCGCTGGGTTCAGAAATTCGGACCTGAATTGACCAAACGAGCGGAAAAATTTTTGCGCCGGGCCAGCGTCGATTGGCATGTTGATGAGACCTATGTCCGGGTGGGCGGCAAGTGGCGCACCTGTGGCGGGCTGTCGACGCGAACGGGCAGATGGTCGATTTTCGCCTCACCGCACGACGGGACGCGAAGGCCGCTAAAGCCTTTCTGAACAAGGCGATTGAGCGTGTGCGACTGCACCGGCCCGTGACGATTGTGACCGACAAAGCGCAGACCTATCGACGCGTCATTCGCGAAATCAATCATCGCTATGATCCACATTTTGACAGCATCCGACACATCGACAGAAAGTGGCGCAACAATCTCATCGAGAGCGATCATGCGGCCATGAAACGGCTTCTCGGCTACCGACAGAGCTTTCGATCCCTGCGATCAGCCAAAGCGACCCTGAGCGGGATTGAGACGATCAGAACTATCAAACGCGGCAACATCCATCACAAGCAACCAGGCGTTCGAGGGGAGATAAAATTCATCAGCCAGTTGTTTGCCGACGCATGATCCGGGAAGCTTACATCGCTCCAACCCGGCCTCACCTAAACAATGCAACAGTCCCGAATGGCTCACCTGGATTTCGACCGTGAACCGGCACCGTGCCCCGAAAGTTTGCGATTTGCGCGTCGCGCCGATCACCGGCCTTATGCCAGCTGCGGCCAATGCAATTCGGCGGCCGTCAAACACCGTTTGCGACTCAAGATGACGGGGCGGCACACCATGTCCGGCAAAGCGAGGAACAACACCGGCCGAGACGCGAGGTACGAGATCACTGAGATGACTCCTCCGCCCCAGCGACCGTCACCGGAACGGCCGAGATGAAGCGTTGCCACGACCATGCGACGGCTGGGCGGGCTGGCTCCGGAGGAGACGGCACGGCCAGCGGCACGTCGCAGGGAGTGTCGGCGTTTCAGTTCGGGGAGGGAGGCTGCGCGCAGCCGACTGACTAGGGCGCGGTCCTGGCCAAAGGGCAGGAGGGGCCAAGATCATTGAGAGGGGCCGGCATGTAGTTGCTTGCCGAGCGTCTACGATGTAGGCTGGACAGGCTCACTTGGGGCTGGCGCGCTGTAAAGTACAGGTCGGCGCAGCAGGTGGAAACCAACCCAGCGAACCTGATCCGGGCCCATTGGATCTTGGTTTGCCGAGCATCTGGATATTCATCGGTTTGCTCAATTAGCTGCGCGCTTTCCGACTCCTGCTATAGGGCCCACGGCTTGAATTTGGAATCGGAGGCACGCCAGAGGAATGAGCAAAATGAACCTGAACACTGATGTGCAGTCAGCCGAGACCTTCCCGATCAAGCTCGAATGGCTGTCAAAAGGCGTCGACCGAATTCTGGAACGATGGACCGGCGAAAATCGCCCTACCAAGCTGACACTCTTGAACGATCTTGCCGCCGCAATCTCCCCAGGCTCAAACTGGGGCGCGATGAAAGCAAAGCAAACGAAGCAAGTTAGCCTACAGACAGCGCAAAACACCAGCTTTGTTCCAGAGGTCGATCGTAGCGCCAAAGAACTACCCGCGCGATTGACCGAAGTGAAAAACACCGGGAATGGAACTGACCTCGCATACCTCGTCGAAGAAATCCGCCCCCTATTTGCGATGCGGCACGCAGGCGATCCGATCATTGGGTTAGAACTCAGCGTCGTGGAAGGGAATGGGTACAGCGAGGCATCCATCTACGCAAAACTGATCTTGAATTGTGGGGACGCCATTGGCATCGCCGAAGCATATGCATCCGACCTGGAACCGATCGCCGCGCAACTCGTCTTCAACGCAATCCAAAACCTGAACTCCATCGAATTGTACCCCACCTTGGCGCAGAATGCTTGCGGCGCGCTTCGGATCGTTGTTGGCCCCTTCGATTGCGTGCTGTCCATTCCAGAGTTCTATGGGCGTACGCCCGAGGAAAGCCATCCATCTCAAGGGGTGCGGGTCCTTCTTGATGAAGGCGATACGCCGTCGATCACCGATCTAGATCTGGCGTTGCGCCTATTATCGGCAGTGGCCCCTCATCTCGGCCAGAATCAATTCGCAGAACATGGGAAAGTCCGGTTCAGGTTGTCCCAGCCGCTCATGCAGGTTTGGAAACCAATTGGGTTTGCGACGCCTGACCTTCTCGATGATCGACCCTTGTTCTGGATCCCTGACGGCGAATACTGGACCCACGAGGGAGATCATTACCTCCTTGATCACAACATCTGGACACACAGCACACTCGGTGAGCCGCTCGACCTGGCGTTGGCCCTCATCAATATCGACGATCCGGATGTCTATTTGAAGGTCTCGCTATCGCCGATGCCGAAGATGTCAAAAAGATCCGGCCGGCTGCAGGAGAACTGGCGGGGAGGTTTTCATCGGAACTTTCAGGTTCTCCGGATACGAGAAGGTGAACCAGCTCAAGAGCTTTGCCTGGACGACCAAACGAAAGAACGTTTCGAAAGAGGGTTCATCGGTTGGGCTGTTCACGAAGGGCACGAGGTTGTTGAGGACAGCGCCCGAACAAGAACTGAAGCACTCATTCCGCGGGTCTTGAGGCGTGCCTCGCAGCACCTCCTTCAAGTGGAGGCGATTATGAACGGTGCCGACCCAACGGACAAAGAGCTGTTGCGTCGTATCCGGGAGGGCAAGGGTAGCGATCAGGCTGGCTAGCTATCAGTGTTGCTTCGTCTGCAACGATCAAGCGAGGCAAAGGTTTGCCTCGCTTGATCGTCTTGCGCTTTCGCTGGCAGCTACTGAACGACTATGCTTTCACCAAGCGCAAAAGCGGCCAGTGCAGGATAGCGCGAGAACACGCCCTGCTCTCCCGAGGCGATCTTGAAAAGCCGAGACTGCGCATCAGCAATCGAGCTCGGGTCATCGGGGTTCAACTGACGAAAGATCGCAAGGACGGGCATGGCGACTTCAACAGTCGTGGCAAGTGTCCCACGTTCACTGAACTCGTTGTTGAAAGCTCCGTTGCCGATATCGTCGACCAAAGCAAAAGCTTCCCTACAAATTTCCGGATAGTCCATGATCAGAGGTTCCCTTGCCTTGATATTGAACACGCCTAGAAGAGAACGGTTGCGAGCCAAATAATCCCTTGGCGCGCAACGCAAGTTACCTCGCCTTTTCTATCATCGATACGGAAATTTCAATGCGCCGAAGCTGTTGGCGAAGTGGGGCGCAATCGGGATAAGCATTCTTCAACATCCGTGCTATCCTATGAAGGGCTGCAGCAACGTCATCAGCAGAGGTCAATGTCTGCAGAAACGCCTGATCCTCATCGGTGCGGGTATAGTAGACTTCGAAGAACTCAGGGCCGTCGAGTTGCCCCCGATCAATCTCAAGGCTGAGCCAATCCTCGAGTTCGGACCGAAGCGAATTCAACCGAGTATAGACCCCGCCTGGCGCATACTGTGACGACATCACTGTCTTGATCACGCGGCCTGCCTGCACATGGCCATCAATTCCGAGTTCACCAGCTGGACGGCGGCGAGAACACCCGGGGTTGTAGTTATAGGGTACGGTGGCCTTGCTCGGAGAGGGATAGATCATCCCTTTGCACCTTGCGCGCCGTTCGTCCTGTTTCGTCTTCGCCATTGGGCTGAGAAACGTCTCCCATGAAGGTACAGATTCGCCCGTCCAGTTTTCGCTGATGACTGGCTCTGGCATGGCACTGATCTTTTCCATCAGAGCGTCAACGTCGTATCCCGAACGCGTGTCGATACCGACATAGAGATCGCACTCGTAGGGCCGATACATCCCGGGCGAAGAAGCCTTTTCAAGCCGCCAGCCGTTGCGGGTCGCCCATGCTGCGCGATTTGAATCGTCGGGCGCGTTGCCATAGGGTTCGTCGATCAGGACGAATTGACCACTGGCCGGATCTACCCAGTCTGTCGAATGGTCGATATTGGGCAGTTTGTCGGTGTCAAGAATTCTGGGGTAGTTCCTGCGGTCTCGGTTTGGTCGCAGTCCGGTATGCTCCATGAAACGAAGCGAACGCTCAGCTGCACAAAGCCGATCCCGCGCATATTCTTGCTTGTGGGCAATATCATCACAGACAAAATGGTCATCGGCAACCATTCGAAGGTTTCCGAATCCGCGAACATATCTGAGCGCACTTTTGGGGCAGAGCTCGAGGATCGGCTTGGAAAGCTCAATCCGCAATGTTTCCCGCCCGCAGCGATGGCCGCGCTCCCTGTCACTCCAGTAGATCGTTAGCAACACATAGTGCTTGGAGTTCGCGAAACCACTGGTCGGCAAAGTGCGCTGTGCATGACGAAAATTGACACAATCGGCAGATTTGGCAGCAAGATTAAGCGCGTCAGAATGCTTGATTCCGTTTGTCTTCTTCAGCTGCTTGGCAAGGCGTTTCACCCCAACAAGGGTGGTGGGTCGTGGACCATCGATCAACATAGCTATCTCCCGGCTTGACACCGAACGTCACTCGCCTACCGCCCTACAAGCCAGAGTGTTAGCTGATGGGGATCGCTAGAAAGATCTTCGGGCAGTGCTGCCTGCAGCTTCGGAACGGCGAGTGCCATGCTCCTGCCAAGAGCATCGACAAGATAGGACGGATCGCACCATCATGCAACTGGCACCTGACCGCTTCGCCGTCTGCGGAATCACGGTCGGCACCGGGATCACAGTTTTCAGCGGCAATACTAACATCATGCTTGAATACTAACACTACCAATGTTAGCTTCCAAATTCATGTTAGAGATAGATCAGAAATCCTCCCAGGACCTCATCAAGGACGCGCAGTCCCACCTGCGTAGAACACTTCATGTGCCAGCTAGCCTGAAGGCCTGGGGTAGCAAGAAAGGGTTGCCGCTCTTTCTTGCCAATGGATTCGAGTACCGACAAACAGAGCTCTTCGGACATACGATCTTGCTTGTCATCCCGAAGTCTGAGGATGCCAAGAATCCTACAGGTCTCTCCAAACAACTAGGAGCTATCCAACGCCACTTTGAGGGAATCCTCGTATTGGTAATGGACCACCTAACCGCATATCAACGCAGCCGGCTCATAGAGGAGTCCGCGGCCTTCATTGTCCCGGGCAATCAACTCTTCATCCCACAGCTTGCCATGGACCTCCGGGAGCATTTTCGACGAAGACGTGATTTCTCGGAAGATCAACTGTCGCCAGCATCGCAGGCACTCTTTTTGCGACACCTGAACCTCAGGGACGTGGAAAACGCGCGACCGAGCGATCTCGCGGAAATCTTGCGATACTCAGCTATGTCGATTGGCCGCGCCTTCGAAGAACTGGAGGCCAGCGAGCTAGCACATGTGGAAACGCGAGGGCGCAGCAAGCATATCCAGTTCTCCGAAACTCCTCGCGACCTGTTCGAAGCAGCGACTTCAAGACTGCGTTCGCCCGTCAAAGCCTTGCATTGGTTTCGGGCACCCTCTTTGCGGAAGGACCTCTACGGCAGCCCATTGCCTGAGTATCTGCTTATCGACGGCGAAAGTGCGCTTTCAGAGCGCTCGGCGATGTCCAAGCCTCGCATCCTGCGTTATGCCGCCGGGCCGAAGGACTGGAAGCGGATTCAAAGTGGCGAGTTCGGGAAAGAGGTCGAACAGAACGACGAGCCGAACTTCGCCATCAACGTTTGGTGGTACGACCCAGACATCGTGTTGGGTGCGCGTGAAGTCGACGCGCTGTCGCTCTACCTGCAGTTCCGAGATAACCCTGACGAGCGGCTGGAAGCCGCTGCGGAACAATTGTTGAAGGAGTTCGCATGGTAGTCGGTCTGGACAAGTTTCGTGAGCATTTCGCTGACCATGCCGATCATTATGCGGTTATCGGCGGCACGGCATGTTCGATGATATTCGACGAGGTCGGACTCGGATTCCGCCAGACCGACGACATCGACATGGTGCTCTGCGTAGAGGTCGTCGATCCTTCTTTCGCACAGTCCTTGAAAGCCTTCCTGGATAGTGGTGGTTATCAAGCGCGCGAACGTAGCAGCGGCCGACGCGAATTCTACAGATTTCACAAGCCGACCGACTCATCGTATCCGGCGATGCTCGAGCTTTTTGCGCGCAAACCAGAAGCGTTGGAAATCCCGGAGGATGCGGGGCTGACGGTGATCGAGGTTTCGGACGAAACCCTGAGCCTCTCCGCGATCCTGTTGGACACGGATTACTACAAAGCCCTTCTTACGAGCCGCCGCACCATTGACGATATTCTTGTTCTCGATGAGCGACTGCTCATCCCTTTCAAAGCCCGAGCGTTCGTCGACCTGTCTCAGCGAAAGGATGATGGCGACGCAAATGCCAAGGGGAGCGATATCAAGAAGCATCGGAACGATGTGTTCCGCTTGCTTCAACTTCTCCCGGTCGATCAGCCCATCGAGGTTGCCGAGCCATTGAAAGCTGACCTCAGGGCCTATGCGGAGAGGGTGAACGAACTGGCGGACTTCGACCCTAACTCGTTCGGTGTCCCCATAGATCGAGAAACTGGCATCGACATGATCGCCCGGCTCTACCAACTCTAACGACTGCTATTCGGGACGTTTCTGAACTAAAGGGAACTCGATTTCGGCATGACAAAGGGCGGCCATCGCGGAGCCGCCCTTTGCCGGTTCTCAAAGTCGCTCAGAGGGGCTGATTGGTCCCGATGATGGTCACGACCTCGCGGCCGAACGACGAAATCTCCCCGTTCAGGCCGCCGGTGAAGATGGGGTCTGTTCCGGCTGGGGGCAGAATGACACCTTAAGGCCAGATATCATCGATTTTTCCATCTGTATTCGCCCGTGAGCAGGATATGTGCCCATCCGAGTGGCGAGATGTGGGCCACGAGGTCGG
>Ga0207906_1000120_pt1 | contig 57175 bp, 55 predicted proteins | sample LinPmetageLP37_FD_184050 | JGI IMG/M metagenome (GOLD analysis project Ga0207906, IMG submission 184050) | Marine viral communities from the Pacific Ocean - LP-37 (SPAdes) | ecosystem: Environmental > Aquatic > Marine > Oceanic | place: Pacific Ocean | collected 2010-06-16 | reverse complement strand
TCAGTTTAAAGAATAACTAAAGCACATATATTTATAAATCATTTTGATGGAACAACCTTAAAATATGAACTTTTCAATGTATATTTGTACTTTAGAATTAGTCTAAATTGCATATAATATTTTTTGGTTTTTCACAAGCAATTTAATTTAGAACAAAACTTTTATACAGATGAAATTAAACAAACAAGATATTCAAAAAGCACTTGAAACAATTACTGTGCCTGGGGAAGGCGGTAATATGATTGAAACCGGTGCTGTAAAAAACATAATGACTTTTGGAGATGAAGTTATAGTGGATATTACGATTGCTAATCCAAGCTTACAGGCAAAAAAACGTACTGAAGTTGATATTTTGAAAGCTATTCATGAAAAGGTTTATGAAAAAGCAAAAATAACAGTTAATGTAAAAGTCATTGCGCCTGATAAACCAAAGGTAAATGTGATTAAAGGGAAATCAATTCCTGGAATTCAAAATATAATTGCTGTGGCATCCGGTAAAGGTGGCGTTGGTAAATCAACAGTTACAGCAAACTTAGCTGTAACATTAGTGAAAATGGGTTTTAAAGTGGGTGTTTTAGATGCCGATGTTTATGGGCCATCAATTCCAATTATGCTTGGTGTAGAAACAGAAAGACCACTTTCTGTTGCAGATGAGGGTATTTCTAAAATGAAACCTATTGAGAATTATGGAGTAAAAATACTCTCAATAGGGTTTTTCACACAACCTGATCAAGCCGTTGTTTGGCGTGGACCCATGGCAGCAAAAGCATTAAACCAATTGATTTTTGATGCACATTGGGGAGGGTTAGATTTTTTACTAATAGACTTACCTCCAGGGACAGGAGATATTCATTTGAGTATTATGCAATCCCTTCCTATCACAGGAGCGGTTATTGTTAGTACCCCGCAAGTTGTGGCTTTGGCCGATGCTAAAAAGGGAGTAGCCATGTTTCAGCAAGAAAGCATCAATGTGCCTGTTTTAGGAATTATTGAGAACATGGCATTTTTTACACCAGAAGAATTACCAAATAATAAGTATTATATCTTCGGAAAAGATGGAGCAAAGTATCTTGCTGAAGATTTAAATGTACCCTTTTTAGGAGCCATCCCATTAGTGCAAAGTATTCGCGAATCTGGTGATGTAGGAAGTCCTGCAGCATTGCAAGAAGGCACCCCTTTGGCAGAAGCTTTTAACGAAATAACAAAACGTGTGGTTGAAGAGGTTGTTAACAGAAATGTAGATTTACCGCCAACTGAAGCCATAAAAATCACAACCATGGCTGGATGTGCAGCCGTTAAGAAGCAATAATTCATTTTTCCCTTTCCTCAGGAGAGGGTTAGGGTGAGGAAAAAACAACAAATGACTACAGAAGAACTGAGATTGAATATTGAAAAAGCGCTGGATGAAATTCGTCCGTTTTTGCAAAGTGATGGCGGCGATATTTCATTGCTTGCCATTGAAGATGATAAAGTAGTGAAAGTTCAGTTAAAAGGAGCTTGTGTAGGTTGTAGTGTGAATCAAATGACCTTAAAATCTGGTGTAGAAATGACTATAAAAAAATACGCCCCACAGATTGAAACTGTGGTAAATGTGCTCAATGAGTAAAAAATAAAAAAGAGGCTGTCTAAAAGGGCGTCATTGCGAGTCCCGATAGCCATCGGGAGAAGCAATCTGTAAATTGCAAGTAGTTGATTTACAGATTACTTCGAAATAAAAATTTCTCGTAATGAATTAATATATACTTTTTAGACAGCCTCTTTTTTTGTCTTTTTTATTTATGAACTCATCTTGACTTTTTCTATTTCCTAAAAAATGGCTAAAATTCACCCATATTTCGTTGCTTTTTTTATGCATAGCGATGCTATGTCTTTCAAAAAGTGTCTTATCTGGACAAATTTTATCTCATTTTCGGTTAAACACAAAAAGCCAAGATGAGTTCTATATTATTTTTTCTCTTCTTAAAAAAGTATCTAAACTATCAGCAGCAGCAAAACAATTATTAACTTCTGAAATTTCATTGCAAAACCTATTGCTAAGGACCTTCGGTCACAAGAGCATATCATTTTTTTGAACTATTAAAGAAAATGATGTTTTAATTAAAATTTAGCCTTAATTATTAGTTAATGTTTAAAGGTAAAGTAAAAATTATACTTATCTTTATAAAGGATTTCGAATATAGCTATGGGTTCTACATGCTTTTCAGATTTTTTATGAATTTTTTTTAGGACTCACATAAACCTTAAAAGGAAAAAAAATGAGTACTATTTCAACCATATTTACAGATGTACTAATAATTGGAGGAGGCCCTTCAGGTTTGGCCGCTTCAATTCATTTGGCCGATACCTTAAAACAAAAAGGCCTTGAACATAGGATACTACTCATAGAAAAAGGCAGTTTTATTGGAAACCATATTTTGTCCGGAGCCGTGATCAAACCTTCTGTTTTTAAAGAATTACTCCCTGAAGTCGATTTTTCAGAAATTCCTTTCAATACCAAAGTTACAAAAGACAGCACTATTTTATTGAGGGAAAACGGTCATATAAAATTACCGATACAAGTCCCCTATATGAATAATATGGGCAATTATATTGGCTCTTTGGGACAAATTTGTAAATATTTGGCAAAAAAAGCTGAAGAAAAAGGCGTGGAAATTTATACGGGCTTTGCACTCGATGAAATTTTGTACAAAGACGGTAAAGTTATCGGAGCCAAAACAAAAGATACTGGCATCGATCACCATGGGCATCCATTGGAAAATTTTCAGGCAGGAAACTGCATAGAAGCCAAAATTACCATCTTCGCAGAAGGAACACGTGGCAGTTTAACCAAAATGCTTATTGAAAAGTATCAGTTGGATAGCGGTAAAAACAAAGAAATTTACTCATTGGGCTGTAAAGAAATTTGGTCGCTTCCTGAAGGTAATATTGAAGCAGGACAAGTGTATCATACCATGGGATACCCTTTAAACAGTAAAGAATTTGGTGGTGGCTTTATTTATGGATTAAAGGATAATGAAGTTGCGGTAGGTTTGGTTGTGGGTCTCGATTATAAAGATCCAACCTTCGATGTTCACGCGGCATTTCAAATATGGAAAACCAGTACCTTCGTTTCAAAAATTTTAAAAGATGGAAAATTACTGGAATTTGGAGCAAAAACCTTACCAGAGGGCGGCTATTATGCCATTCCAAAATTATATGTTGACAATGCCATGATCGTTGGCGATAGTGCGGGCTTGGTAGCAATGCCAGCACTTAAAGGAATCCATTTGGCCATTAAATCGGGAATGCTGGCCGCAGAAACAGCAAGCAACGCTTTGGCTTCTAACGATACATCGTCTAAATCTTTACAGCAATACGAAAGTTTAATAAAAAACAGTTTCATCCACAAAGAAATGTACCCTGTTCGAAACTTTCGTCAAGGGTTTACTAAAGGATTGATTATTGGTGGTTTACACTTTGCGACCCAACTTATTACAGGTGGCGCCGGTTTCTTTGGAAAGCTCACCACACACGCCGATAGTGAAACGACATCCAAAATCAATGAGTTTAAAAAGAAACCTTTTAAAGAACGGTTTAAAGGAAAATTGGAATTCGACAAAATTTTGACATTCGATAAAGTTACCGATGTTTTTTATTCCAGGGCCAACCACGACGAAAAACAAGTTGTGCATTTACACGTAAACAATCCGGAAAAATTCAAAGCTGTTAACATTAAGCAATACGGTGCACCTTGCCAATATTTTTGTCCGGCCGAAGTTTACGAAATCCATTTGGACAAAGAAGGCCATCAAGAATTAAGGATTCACGCTGAAAATTGCGTGCATTGTAAAACCTGCGATATTAAATCCCCTGAAAACGGCATTACTTGGGTAGTCCCAAATGGTGGCAACGGTCCTGAATATGAAAATATGTAGTAATTAACAAAAAAAATCACGATGGCATTAACAATAATAAGTTTAATAAAACAAGTCCCAATCCCAAGTGAAATGAGAATGGGGGACGACGGCTTAATGGATAGAACAAAAGCAAAATCAATAATCAATATTGATTGTCAATTTGGTTTGGAAGCAGGGTTACAACTCAAAAAACAATTCCCTGACGCACGATTAATAGTTTGTTCAATGGGACCCAAAACTTTTGAAAATGCGCTTCGAAAAGCAATTTCCATGGGATATGACGATGCCTATCTTTTATCAGACCGAAAACTTGGAGGCAGTGATACCTTTGCCACGGGTTTGGCTATTGGCAAAATGCTTAAGCATTTAGGTTTTGACAAAAATTCAAAAGACCCATTTATTGTTTTGGCAGGAAGGCAAACCAGTGATGGAGATACGGCTCACGTTCCTTCGCAAGTAGCCGAAAATATTGGAGTTCCACAAGCAACATTTGTTGAAAGCGTGAAAGCCGATGGAAATGGAAACGTTATTGCAAAACGGATTATTGAAGGTGGTTACCAGATGATGAAATTACCAATTCCTTGTGTCATATCCTTGACACCAACTGGAATTCCCCCACGCAAGCCCTCATTAATTGGGGTCATAAAAGCAAAAAATTCAACAATTACCACTTTTGGAATTGAGGATATTGGATTAGGTACCGAAAAAATAGGCATAAGTGGATCGCCAACCATCGTAGCAAAAGTAATTAACATTGTAAGTGAGCGGGCGCCCGTCACCATGTCTGAAGGTCACAACGAAGCTGAACTGGTTGACAATATGATTGCCAACTTTAAAAAAGGCGGAAATGTACTTGAGAAAAAAGAAGATGTTGTAAAAAAAGAAGTTGACCGTCCGGATTTTCCAGAAAAGGACTTTCGTAATGGTGCACGAGGAATTATAACTTGGGCAGAAATTACCAATGGCGAAATTTCTCCCCCTTCGCTCGAATTATTGACTCCAGCCAGAAACTTGGCAAATCAATTGGGAAACGACACCAAAGTAATGACCTTAATTATTGGAAAGAACATTAAATCTTTGGCTCAAACCTTTATTGAACACGGTTCTGATGAAGTTATTTTTGTTGAAAACGATAAACTTGAAGAATATTTAGTGCTTCCCTTTTCGTCAATTTTTGAACAAGTTATTAAACTGAAAAACCCTGAAATAGCACTGTTCGCAGCAACTACATCTGGCCGTGAATTAGCGCCTAGAATTGGTTCAAGAACCGAAAGTGGGGTAACAGCTGACTGTACGGCATTGGAAATCGGAGAATATGTAAATAAAAAGGAAAAAGTAATTTATACGCCAATTCTTGAATCACGACGTCCAACGTATGGCGAAAGTAAACTGGCCACGATTTTGGGATTTGATTGTCCTCAAATCTCAACCGTGCGTGGAGGCACATTTAGAGTCCCTAAACGCGTTGTAGGCCGTCAGGGAATTATTTCAAGCTTTAATCCTGTACTTGAAGATAAAGATTTTGTGGTAAAAATCATTGAAACGGTTAGAGGAGAATCCGGTTTACAAAATTTATTTAAGGCTGATATTATTGTTGATGGAGGCCGAGGAAGCACAGTTGACGGGTTGGCACTAGTTAAGAAATTGACAAAAGAACTACAAAACCAAGGCATCAATGCAGAATGGGCATGTTCCCGTGTAGTTGTTGACCATGGTATTGCAGAATATGCCAGACAAATTGGCCAAACCGGGAAAACGGTTCGCCCTAAAGTGTATATTGCCGTTGGCGTGTCTGGAGCAATCCAACACATTGCTGGTATGAAAGAGGCCGAAAAAATCATTGCGATTAACCATAACCCAAAAGCGTCTATTTTCCATTACGTCGATTTTGGAATTGTTGGTGAATACCTGGATATTTTACCAGAATTGATTGGACGTGTAAAAGACGGATTTACATTTGGCTTAGAGCCCAAAGAAAAAACAAATAAAATTGAACAGGCCGTTAATTAATGATTTTCTCTTGTCTAAAAAAGGTGTCTAAACTATCAGCTACCTCAAAGCAATTGCTAACTTTAGAAATTTCATTGCAAAACCTAGAATCCAAATTATGGGATTTACATTGTAAATCTGATAAATCAACTTTTTTAAAATTTTTATTTATTGCAATACATCGATTATACAAGCTGTCAATGGTATTGCAATCTTCAATATCAACGCCGTTTTTTAAAAGATATCCTTTTAAAAATTTTTCAATGGCATGTTGTGAGTTTTTACAAACGGAGTAAGTAACCAAATCTTCTTCCGGTTTATATAATTCTTTTTTAGCTTCGTTTAATTTTTCAACAGCTTCTACAAAAAATTCATTGGCTTTTGTTCCCATGATTTATATATATTAAAAGTTATAATTGTAAAAAGTTATATTCTAAAACACCATGGAACTTATGGTATTCAGAATATAACTTTTAAGGTTTCTACTTTAGCTCATGGCTAATATTATTTACATATCTTTATAAATCTCTAAGCGTTCCCATTTTGAATCAACTTCCTCTTGAGCTTGGTCAAGTAAGGCTTTACCTAATTCGGCGTTTTCTTTTACAACGCGTGTAAATCGGGTTTCATTATACATAAAATCACTCAAAGGAATACTTGGTTTTTTAGAGTCTAACCTAAATTTTTTCCCTTTTGGTTGGGCAGGGTCAAATCTGAATAGTGGCCAATAGCCAGATTCAACTGCTTTTCCTTGTTGATCAGCGCCATGTTTTAAATCATAACCATGTTCAATACAAGGTGAATACGCTATAATTACCGAAGGTCCAGGATATGCTGCAGCTTCTTCAATAGCTTTAAGCGTTTGTAAATCTTTGGCCCCTATGGCCACTTGTGCCACATATACATTTTGATATGAAATGGCTTGCAGTCCTAAACTTTTTTTGCTGGTTCGTTTACCAGATACAGAGAACTTGGCGCTTGCACCTAATGGTGTGGCCTTGGATGTTTGACCCCCGGTATTTGAATATACTTCAGTATCCAATATCATGATGTTAATATCTTCGCCTGAGGCTAATACATGATCTACACCGCCATAGCCTATATCATAGGCCCAACCATCACCTCCTAATATCCAAACGGCTTTCTTTCGGAGATATTCAGTTAAGTGGTTTAGTTTAACGGCATCATCATTATTATCAAGAATGGCCAAGGTTTTTTTAAGCTCTTTAATATCAGCTATTTTCTTGGATTTTTCTGTTTCAGTAACTTCAGGATTGTTCAATATGGCATCAACTATTTCACTGCCTACTAAAAATTCCAACGATTTTAATAAATCAACGGCTATTTCTTGTTTTTTAGTTAATGCTAAACGCATGCCTAAACCAAATTCGGCATTATCTTCAAATAAGGAGTTTGCCCATGCTGGTCCTCTACCAAATTCATTGGTTTTGTAAGGTGTTGTTGGAAGATTTCCACCATATATTGAAGAACATCCTGTAGCATTTGCAATTAATATACTGTCACCATATAATTGAGTAAGCAGTTTAATATAAGGCGTTTCACCACAACCAGAACAAGCCCCTGAAAACTCAAACAGTGGTTCTAGAAACTGAGATCCTTTAACATTGGTTATTTGTAACTCGTTTCGGTCATAATAAGGTAGATTAACAAAGTAGTCCCAATTGTTGTTTTCTTCCACTTGTAAATCAAGTTTTTTCCTCATGTTGATAGATTTAAAATCATCTATCTCTTTGCTAATGGCTGGACAAACGGCAACACAAAGGTCGCAACCTGTACAATCTTCTGGAGACACTTGTAAAACATAAGATTCTGTTTCACTATTAAATGGTCTTCCTTTTGCAGGAACATGTTTTAATGACGAAGGCGCATCAGCTAACAAATCATTAGACACCACTTTTGATCTGATGGCAGCATGTGGGCAAATAGCGACACATTTATTACATTGCGTACATATATTTTCATCATCCCAAATTGGAATGAAATCAGCAATACCACGTTTTTCATATTGTGTGGTTCCTGTTGGGAAAGTACCATCAATTGGGAACGCACTTACGGGCAATTCATCTCCCGCGCCAGCCAATATTTTTTCCAATACTTCTTTTACAAATCCGTCAGGTGCATTTGTCATTGCTGATAGTAAATGTTTTTCACTAGTTGATTCTTTTGGATAATCTACTTTTTGTAAATTTTCAAGTGATTTATCAACCGCATTGAAATTCATTTTAACCACTTTTTCTCCTTTATGGGAATATGATTTTACAATGGCATCTTTAATTTTTTGAATGGCTTCATCTTTAGGTAGAATTCCAGAAATGGCAAAGAAACAAGTTTGTAAAACTGTGTTGGCTCTTTTTCCAAGATTTGCATCCTGCGCTACTTTACTAGCATCAATTATATAAAATTCAGCCTTTTTTTCAATGATTTCCTTTTGAATTTTTATTGGTAATTCATTCCAAATATCCTCTTTAGAATATGGTGAGTTTAGTAAAAATGTACCGCCTTGTTTTAGGTCGGTTAACAAATTAAGTTTTTCTATGAAATTAAATTGATGAATTGCAATAAAATCGGCTTTATCAATTAAATAGGTAGAATGAATGGGTTCAGGGCCAAAACGCAAATGTGAAATGGTATGGGCGCCCGCTTTTTTAGAGTCGTAAACAAAATAACCTTGTACATAATTATCAGTGGTATCACCAATAATTTTAATAGAGTTTTTGTTTGCTCCAACAGTGCCATCAGAACCTAAACCGTAAAACATACAATTAATAGTGGTGCGTTTTACAGTGAAATAGTCATCAATTTCTAAATTAGTATGTGTAACATCATCATAAATACCAACGGTAAAGTGATTTTTAGGTTTGGCTTTCAATAACTCATCATAAACACCTTTTACCATTCTAGGATTAAATTCTTTGGATGATAATCCGTAACGTCCTCCAACAATAATTGGCATGGCTCTTTCGCTTTCTGTTATTGCAGAAATGATATCTAAATATAATGGTTCACCAATACTTCCTGGTTCTTTTGTCCGGTCTAATACTGCTATTTTTTTAACAGTTTCCGGAAGTGCTTTTATGAAATCTTCAATTAAGAAAGGCCTAAACAACCTAACTAAAAGAGCACCAACTTTTTCACCTCTTTCAACCAATTCATTAACGGTTTCTTTAACGGCTCCTTCACCAGAACCCATAATAATTATAATGCGTTCTGCTTCCGGATGACCTATATAATCGAATAAATTATAGCGTCTACCAGTATGATTATAAAATTCATCCATAGTATTTTGTACAATTTCAGGCACAGCTTGATAATACAAATTGGCCGCTTCCCTAGCTTGGAAAAATACGTCTGGGTTTTGAGAGGTTCCCCTAACCACAGGATGATCTGGATCTAAAGAGCGTTCCCTATGTTCCATGATTTTATCTTCAGGCATCATGGCCTTAATAATACTATCGGGAATGGCATCAATTTTAGAAATTTCATGTGATGTTCTAAAACCATCAAAAATATTTAAAAATGGCACTCTTGATTTTAATGTGGCCACTTGTGATATAAGGGCAAAATCCTGAGCTTCCTGAACTGAGCTTCCAAACAACATAGCAAAACCGGTTTGTCTTGCTGCCATCACATCAGAATGGTCCCCAAAAATTGATAAGGCATGGGTAGCAATAGTTCTTGCGGCTACGTGAATAACACTAGGTAATAATTCCCCAGCAATTTTATACATATTAGGAATCATAAGAAGAAGCCCTTGCGATGCTGTAAATGTAGTAGTTAAGGCACCGGCTTGAAGAGCACCATGTACAGCTCCTGCCGCGCCTCCTTCACTTTGCATTTCAACAATTCTTGGAATGTTATTCCAAATATTTTTTTGTCCATTTGAACTATAAACGTCCACATGTTCACCCATAGGTGATGCTGGTGTAATTGGATAAATAGCGCAAACCTCATTGGTTTTATGAGCTACCCTGGCAACTGCTTCATTAGCATCACAAATGATTTTTTCAAACCCTGTTTCCATAATACTTATATTTTTATAATTTTCAGATTTTTACTTTAGGGTGTGAAATTATAAACAATGTATCATTAATTATATGACATATGTCAGGTTAGCTATAATTTCAATTTTCATGGAATATGATATAAATCATATTTTGAAAAACGAAATGGTTTTGCATAAAAAAAGGAGGCTGTCTAAAAAGTCGTCATTGCGAGTCCCGATAGCCATCGGGAGAAGCAATCTGTAAATTGCAAGTTATTGATTTACAGATTACTTCGAAATAAAAATTTCTCGTAATGACGGTTAATATATACTTTTTAGACAGCCTCCTTTTTAAACATACCATGGTATATTTATTAAGGATATCAAAAACGCTTTTTAGAAAAACTTCAAAAATAAGTTAATAACAAAAGGGTATTTACGTTTTTTAAAGACGAAACTATTCGCCGTGTAACCAAACTTTTCTTTCTAAAAGCACCTCTTCTGATTCTACATGATTTTCATCAGGGATACAGCAATCTACTGGGCAAACTGAAGCACATTGTGGTTCATCATGAAATCCTTTACACTCCGTACATTTATCAGAAACAATAAAATAAAACTCATCGGAAATTGGATCATTTTCAGCATCCGCGTCAATATCTTTTCCAGTAGGTTTTTTTACGGTTCCTTTTAAAGCAGTTCCGTCAGAATAAGACCAGTTTTGATCTGGTTCATAAATTGCGTTATTTGGGCATTCTGATACGCATGCATCGCAATTAATACATTCGTCTGTTATTATTATAGCCATAATTTAAATGTTTTTACAATGATATGTGCAATATTAATCTTAATTTGAGTTCTATTAAATGACAAATATCATATTTCATATTAAAAAGTGAATTTATCTTTGGACACATTAAATATATAACATTTAATGAGTTTATCATAAATTTAATACGTTTTACGTTATGTTAACAAAAAAAGTGAATCTGCAACCAGAGGTCTTAGAAGCAGTAGTTATTCGTTTTGTTGGAGATTCTGGTGATGGAATGCAATTAACAGGAACCCAGTTTTCTGATACATCTGCCATGTTTGGGAATGATATTGCAACATTTCCCAATTATCCTTCAGAAATAAGGGCTCCACAAGGAAGTCTATATGGTGTCTCTGGATTTCAAGTACACATTGGAAGTGTTGAAATAAGCACGCCCGGTGATAATTTAGACTTGTTGGTTGCCATGAATCCTGCAGGTTTGAAAACCAATTTATATGCTTTAAAACCAGGGCATACAATAATTGTAGATGCAGATGCCTTTACAAAAAAGAATTTAGAAAAGGCCCAATATGAAACAAATCCACTTGAAGATCAAAGTTTAGATAACTACCGAGTGATTCAAGTAAATATGTCCTCATTAACCAAAGAAGCTTTAAAAGAAGTAGAAGGGCTGGACAATAAAGCAATTACCAGAAGTAAAAACATGTTTGCTTTGGGGATGGTGTATTGGATGTATGGTAGAGCCAAAGAACACAGCATTGATTTTTTTAACAAAAAGTTTAAATCTAAGCCCTTTTTAATTGAATCAAATACCAAAGTTTTAAATGCAGGGTATTTTTATGCTGAAACTTTGGAGCTTATTCCAAACGCTTATGCCATTTCTCCTGCAAAAATGAATCCTGGAACTTATCGGGTTATTATGGGCAATACGGCTACTGCTTGGGGATTTTTAGCGGCTGCTGAAAAATCTGGATTAGAATTGTATTTAGGGTCGTATCCAATTACTCCGGCAACCGATATATTGCACGAATTGGTAAAACACAAACATTTTGGAGTAAAAGCATTTCAGGCTGAAGATGAAATAGCAGGTATAGCCTCAGCTATTGGAGCATCCTTTGCTGGAGATTTAGCTATTACCACAACATCTGGCCCGGGGTTAGCCTTAAAAGGGGAAGCTTTAGGATTGGCTATGATTATGGAATTGCCGTTAGTTGTTGTGAATGTACAGCGGGGTGGACCATCAACAGGGTTGCCAACAAAAACAGAACAATCAGATTTAATGCAAGCCATGTATGGCAGAAATGGAGAAAGCCCAGTTATTGTCATCGCGGCAAGTACCCCGGCAAATTGTTTTGATTTTGCATTTCAGGCAGCAAAACTTGCTTTGGAACATATGACCCCTGTTATTTTATTAACAGACGGATATATTGCCAATGGCTCTGCTCCTTGGAAAATTCAAAGTGTTGATGAGTTACCTGAAATTAAACATAGAATTAAAAAAGATGTTGTTGAAAACTGGCATCCTTATAATAGAGATGAAAAATCATTGGCTCGAGATTGGGCTATTCCAGGAACACCTGGATTAGAACACAGAGTAGGTGGTTTAGAAAAAGACAGTGTTACCGGTAATGTAAATCAGTCTCCTGAAAATCATGAAAAAATGACCAAAATGAGAGCTGAAAAAGTGAAGCGCGTTCAAAATTATATTCCAGAAATTAAAACAGAATTTGCTAACTCAGGAGATTTATTGGTGATAGGCTGGGGCGGAACGTATGGTTCTTTGCATTCTGCGGTGAAACAAATTAATAAAGAAGGTTATACAAAAATAGGTTTAGCTCATTTTAACTATATCAACCCACTTCCAAAAAATACTGGAGAATTATTGTCTAAATTTAAAAAGATTTTAGTCTGTGAGTTAAATAATGGTCAGTTTGTAAATATATTGAGAATGAATTTTAGCGGTTTTGAATTTTTACAATTTAATAAAATTCAAGGTTTGCCTTTTGGAAATAATGAACTTATAGATGAATTTAAAAAACTAGTAAAATAATTATGGAAACAATCGTTGAACAAAAATACACCTATAAGGATTTTGAAAGTGATCAGGAAGTAAGATGGTGCCCTGGTTGTGATGACTATGTTATTTTACGCTCCATGCAAAAAGCACTTCCAGAAATGGGAGTAAAAAGAGAAGAAGTTGTCTTTGTTTCAGGTATAGGATGCTCGTCAAGATTTCCTTATTATATGAATACCTATGGCATGCACTCCATTCATGGTAGGGCGCCTGGTATTGCATCTGGAGTAAAACTGGCTAACCCCAATTTAAGTGTTTGGGTTATGACTGGTGATGGTGATGCCATGGCTATTGGTGGAAATCATTTTATACATGTATTAAGAAGGAACATTGATTTAAATATTGTGCTTTTTAATAACGAAATTTACGGATTGACCAAAGGGCAATTTTCGCCAACTTCATTGGTTGGACAAAAAACTAAATCATCACCATATGGAAATACACAACCGCCATTTATTCCGGGTGAATTGGCATTGGGTGCAGGCGCACGTTTTTTTGGAAGAATAGGGGGGAATGCCCCAAAAGATATTTCTCGAATTTTGATTGAAGCACACAAATTTAAAGGAACCTCATTGATTGAAGTATTACAAAATTGTGTGATTTTTAATGACGGATGTTTTAGCAATATTACCAATAAAGATGTAAAGGAAGATAAACAAATCTTTTTAGAACATGGTATGCCAATGATTTTTGGTAAAAATCGTGACAAAGGATTGGTTTTAAATAAATTGAAACTTGAAGTTGTTACTATAGGAGAAAATGGTATGACGCAAGAAGATTTGTTAGTGCATAATGCCAAAGAAAAAGACCCAACATTGCATCAAATGTTAGTTAGGTTGGAATATCCTGTTGCAACTGGAATTATAAGAAGTTTTAATGATGTAACTCTTGAAGAACGTGAAGACGCTTTAACAAAACAAGTAAAAGCAAATTCTAAGTTTAAAAAAACAAATGATTTGTTCTTTTCAGGAGAAATATATGAAGTAAAGTAATTAAAATTTAAATGGTTATTATGACTTATGTCAGTTAATTGTTATTTCAATTAATTTAATTTTACCAACTAATTTAAAATCATATCTAAAATGGGATTAGAAGCTATTATCGTGTTTTTACTTGCGGGAATTGTTTTGGTTGCCGGGGCAAATTTTATGTCGAATATGATTTCGCCTAAATCGGACAATCCTCAAAAACGTGAACCTTATGAATGTGGTATAGAAACTATAGGACCAACCTGGATTCAATTTAAAGTTGGGTATTATCTCTTTGCCATTTTATTTTTAATTTTTGATGTTGAAGTTGCATTCTTAATTCCTTGGGCGGTAGTTTACAAAGAAGTTGGCACTGTAGCTTTGGTTGAAGTAATTGTATTTCTATTTATTCTAGGATTAGGATTATTATATGCATACAAAAAAAGAGCATTACAATGGGAGTAGATAAAAAACGTTTTTTAAATCAATATGAGGCTGAAGGATTGAAACAAGTCATGCCAGAGGATTTCCCAGGGAAAGTAATTCCGGGAGGTAATGGAGGCAATATTGTGGTAACCACATTAGATAGTGTCATTAATTGGGGCCGTTCAAATTCTTTGTGGCCGCTTTATTTTGGCACCAGTTGTTGTGCTATAGAAATGATGCAGACTGGAGCTCCAAAACATGACTTTTCCAGATTTGGGTTTGAAGTAGCTAGACCTTCCGCACGTCAAGCAGATTTAATTATTATTGCAGGAACCATAGTAAATAAAATGGGGCCTGTTCTAAGAAGATTATATGATCAAATGGCAGAGCCTAAATATGTGATTGCCATGGGTGCCTGTGCCATTTCTGGAGGCCCTTTTTATTACAATACATATTCAGTCATAAAAGGTGCGGACCATGTGATTCCGGTAGATGTTTATGTACCCGGTTGCCCTCCTCGTCCAGAGGCATTATTGGAAGGCATGATTATGTTACAGGAAAAAATTAAAACTGAAAACATGTCCAAAAAAGTAAATCCTATTGATGGTTTTGATGAGGGTAAATAGTTTGTATTAAATCAAAAGAAATGAAAAACGAAGATTTACAAAATATTATAATTGGTTTAGGAACTGACCTAAAGTTTTCTACAGAAGCATCAGAATTTTTAAATATTATAGTCCCTAAGGAACAACTTCATAGTGTTTGTAGCCAGTTAAAATCAAATCCAGATTTGAAATTTAATTATGCATTTTGCATCACCGGAATGGATTGGGGTAAAGAATTAGGTGTTATCTATCATTTAGAATCAACAGAATTAAAACATCGAATTGTTGTAAAAGTGATGACTGAGGACAGGGAAAACCCAACTTTAGATTCAGTACATGATATTTGGCAAACAGCAGATTTTCATGAATTGGAAGTTTATGATTTCTTCGGAATAAAATTCAATAATCATCCAAAATTAAGGCGCCTGTTTTTAACGCCTGAATGGGAAGGTTTTCCTTTAAGAAAAGATTATGTTGATGAAGCTAATATGGTTATTAAATAAGTATTAACATGATTAGTCAAGAAGTAAAAAACAAAATAAAAACGGAAGAATATTTCATTAATATGGGGCCTCAACACCCTGCAGCTCATGGTGTGTTGAGATTACTATTAACAATTGATGGCGAAATCATTAAAAATGTAGAACCAGATTTAGGTTACATACATCGTTCCATTGAAAAAATGTGTGAACGGGATAGCTATCAACAAATAGTTCATTTAACAGATAGAATGGATTATTTATCTTCAAACATAAATAACGAAGCCGTTTGTTTAACGGTTGAAAAGGCTTTAGAACTTGAAGTAAGTGATAGAGTAAAAGTAATACGGACTATTATAGCTGAACTCACCCGTTTGGCTTCTCATCAATTATGGTGGGGCGTCATGGGAATGGATTTAGGCGCATTAACCACTTATTTTTATGCCTTCAGGGATCGTGAAATGATCAATGATATTTTTGAAGAAACCTGTGGTGCACGTTTAACCATGAACTACAATATACCGGGTGGATTGATGTTTGACATTCATCCAAATTTTGTGCAACGCACCAAAGATTTCATAGCTCATTTTAAAACTAAATTGCCGGAGTACGATCGATTATTAACAGGAAATGTCATTTTTGAAAAGCGCACAAAAGGGGTCGGTATTTTAACAAAAGAAGATGCCATTTCATTTGGTGTTTCAGGGCCTGTTGCAAGAGGGTCCGGATTTGCCAGTGATGTACGTAAACACCATCCCTACAGTGCTTATGATCGAGTGGCCTTTAAAGAGATTCTTTTTACTGAAGGGGATACCTATTCAAGATATAAAGTTAGAATGGCTGAAATGTGGGAATCTATGGCAATTATTGAGCAATTGATTGATAACATTCCAGAAGGGGATATTCAAGCCCCAACCAAGGCCGTGATAAAATTACCAAAAGGGGAGTATTATCAACGTGTAGAAACCGCAAGAGGTGAGTTAGGGGTTTATATAAATAGTGATGGTAATAAAAACCCATATCGAGTTAAATTTCGTTCACCGGGGTTTTCAAATTTATCAGTGTTAAACCATATTTCTAAAGGTGTTAAAATAGCCGATTTAGTCGCTACCATGGCTTCATTTGACTTTGTAATTCCAGATATAGATCGTTAATAGTAGACAATGAATGTATTAATAATAAATATGCAACTGAATATAACACGTGCCATCCACGATTGGCTTTTTTCAGTTATGCCAGAAGGCGCAGCTACAATAACAGAATGGGTATTAATAGCCGTTGCTTATTTAGCACTTTTTGCAGTGGCCGGATTATATCTGGTGTTATTGGAACGTAAAGTAGCGGCTTGGTTCCAATTAAGACTGGGTCCAAATCGTGTTGGCCCTTGGGGACTGTTTCAAACCATGGCGGATGCTTTAAAATTGGTGTCAAAAGAATTAACAAGTACTGATAGAATTGATAAGTTTTTGTACAATTTAGCACCTTATTTTGTGATTGTCACCTCATTGACAGCGATTGCCGTTTTTCCTTTTTCAGAACAATTTCAGGCATTTGATATCAATATAGGTGTTTTTTTCTTATTTGCTATTTCTTCTATAGGGGTTATTGGAATCTTATTGGCAGGATGGGCAAGTAATAATAAATTTGCCTTGATTGGGGCTATGAGAAGTGGCCTACAAACCATTAGTTATGAATTATCTGTTGGGTTATCACTTTTAACCATGGTTTTATTAACAGGCTCTTTACAATTATCAGAAATTGTTGAAGTACAGCGAACGGGCGGTTGGTTAATTTTACAAGGTCATATACCTGCCATTATTGCCTTTTGTATTTTCATAATTGCTGGGACTGCTGAAACCAATAGAGCTCCTTTTGATTTAGTTGAAGCTGAGTCAGAATTAGGCGCAGGTTTTCATACCGAGTATTCAGGGATGAAATTTGCCTATTTCTTTTTAGCAGAATTTATCAATATGTTTATTATTGCCTCCATAGCAGTCGTATTATTTTTTGGAGCCTGGTTATCTCCTTTCGGAATTACAGAAGGCATCACATGGTTCCCAGAAGTCCTTTGGTTTTTAATAAAAGTGTTAATAATTATATTTTTAATGATGTGGTTTCGTTGGACGTTCCCACGTTTGAGAGTGGATCAATTATTAACTTTGGAATGGAAATATTTATTGCCTCTCAATTTAATTAATTTAGTAATAATGGCGATTGTAATATGGATGAAATGGACAATTTAATAAAAGACAAACAACTAAAATGAGTTATTTTTCAGATATATATAAAGGAATAAAAACCCTACTCACAGGAATGAGTGTGACAGGGAATTATTTTATTCATGCTCGAAAAGGAAGTATTACACAGCAGTACCCTGACAATAGAGACACTTTAAAAATGTTCGAAAGGTTTAGAGGTGAAGTTGTTATGCCACATGATGAACATAATGAGCATCGCTGCACAGGTTGTCAAGCTTGTGAAATAGCTTGCCCTAATGGATCCATTGAAATTATATGGGATAGAGGAATCGACCCGGAAACCGGTAAAAAGAAAAAAAAGATAGACAAACATATTTATCATATGGGCATGTGTACCATGTGTGGGCTGTGCATTGAAGCTTGCCCAACCGATGCTATTGTCTGGGCTCAGAATTATGAAAATTCTGTGTATGACAGAACAGCATTAACAAAAATATTAAATCAACCAGGGTCTGTTTTAAAGGCAGGAATAGAAGATTAATTATATGGAAGCAATTTTATTTTATATCCTAGCGGCAATCATCATCATTTTTGCAATTGCATCCGTTACAAGTCGTAAAATTTTAAGAGCGGTAGTTTACTTATTGTTTGTGTTGATTGGTATTTCAGGATTGTATTTTTTAATAAATTATAACCTTTTGGCAGCCATTCAGCTCACAGTGTATGGCGGCGGGGTCATTGTCCTGTTTATTTTTGCTGTTTTATTGGTTCATCACGTTGAACTTAAATTAGAAAAAACATCTGTAAAGAAAAAAATCATAGCCGGATTACTTAGCTTAACAGGCTTAGCCATTACGCTTTGGGCAATTTTTACTTTCCATTTTAAAACAGCAAACAACTATAAATCTATTGAAGTTGCAGATATAGGCAGAAAATTATTAAGCTATGAAGATGGGGGTTATATTTTACCATTTGAAGTAATAAGTGTATTGCTGGTTGCTGTAATGATTGGAGCCATCATAGTTGCTAAAGGAAATAAATTAAAAGAATAATTTGTTGAAAAATGATTGAAGGTATAAGCATATACGAAATTTTAACCCTATCAAGTATCTTATTTTTCATAGGAATTTATGGGTTTTTTACAAGGGGAAATTTAATTACTGTACTGTTGTCTATTGAATTGATTTTAAATGCTTCGGCAGTAAATTTTGCAGTCATAAACACCTATTTGTATCCAGATTTTTTACAAGGTGCTGTGTTCTCAATTTTCATTATTGCCTTGGCTGCGGCTGAAACAGCGTTAGCTATTGCAATAGTTATCAATTTATATAAACTGGTATACTCTGTTGAGGTGAAAGACACTGAAACCATGAAATATTAGCGGGTTTTAATTAAAGATAAATCAATATAAAGGCAAGAATTTAAATCATAAAAAATGGATTTTAGTTATACTGTTCTTATTCCTCTGATTCCCTTAGCACTATTTGTGATTTTAGGAATATTTAGTAAAAAAATACCACCATCAATTTCAGGATGGATGGGTTCAATAGGCTTAGGAGCCTCTTTTGTTCTTTCCCTTTATACAGCATATCATTATTTTCTTAATGGGAAATTAAATGGCGTTTACCAAACGTTTACTTATAAAAGTACCTGGTTAATATTTACTGATAAATTACATATAGATATGGGGGTTTTAATTGATCCTATTTCTGTCATGATGTTGGTGGTAGTTTCAACCGTTTCCCTTATGGTACATTTATATAGCAGAGGCTATATGAAAGGGGATGATGGCTTTACTCGCTTTTTTGCTTATCTGGCTTTATTTAGTTTTTCCATGTTTGGTTTGGTTCTGGCAACCAATCTTTTTCAAATTTATATTTTTTGGGAATTGGTTGGAGCTTCTTCCTTTTTATTGATTGGGTATTATTACACAAAACCATCGGCGGTTGCGGCGGCAAAAAAAGCATTTATAGTGACCCGATTTGCTGATTTAGGTTTCCTCATAGGGATTTTAGTGGTTAGTTATTACTCAGGCACATTGGATTTTGGTGAATTAAACAGTTTACAAGGTAGTATTATTACGGGTTGGGCATCCACAACATTTATGGGATTGTCCGTATTCACATGGGGATTGATGCTTATTTATTTAGGAGGCGTAGGAAAATCGGCCATGTTACCATTTCATATTTGGTTGCCAGACGCTATGGAAGGGCCAACCCCAGTTTCAGCATTAATTCATGCTGCTACCATGGTAGTTGCCGGTGTTTATTTAGTGGCCAGATTATTTCCCTTATTTTATTTTGTTGAAGACGGATTTGCTTTAAATATGGTAGCCTATATTGGCGCACTTTCCTCGCTTATTGCCGCAATAATTGCGTTAACGCAAACAGATATTAAAAGAATTTTGGCATTTTCTACCATGTCTCAAATTGGTTATATGATGCTGGCCTTAGGCGTGTCAAAATATGAAGGACATGAAGGTTTAGGATATATGGCATCTATGTTCCATCTATTTACCCATGCTATGTTTAAAGCCTTATTGTTTTTAGGTGCAGGTTCTGTTATTCATGCGGTACACAGTAACTATATGAAAGATATGGGAAGTCTTCGGAAATATATGCCAATTACACATATTACCTTCTTAATAGCGGCATTGTCAATTGCTGGTTTCCCGGGTTTTGCAGGTTTTTTTAGTAAAGATGAAATTTTAGTTGCTGCGTATGAAAATAATATGCTTATTTATATAAGCAGTGTTACGGTGGCCTTTTTAACAGCGTTTTATATTTTCCGTTTGTATTTTGCGGTTTTTTGGGGTGAAGACAAAAAATACGAGCATACACCTCATGAATCACCGTTATCCATGACCATTCCACTCATCTTTCTAGCCATTTTGAGTTTTGCTGGCGGATACATCCCTTTTAGTGAATATGTTACTGCAGACAAGATGTCTTTTACTTCTCATTTGAATTTACCTTTGGCGGCTATAGCCTCTTCTGTTGGTATTTTCGGAATTATTCTGGCATTTGTTTTCTATAAAAAAGTATCTGATTTACCTGATAGATTTGCTAAGGCGTTTGGAGTATTTTATAAATGGACCTATCATAAATTTTACTTTGATGAAATCTACCAATTTGTCACAAAGAAAATACTCTTTGGAATTGTTGCTTCAGGTGCCGCTTGGTTTGATAAAAATATTGTGGATGCTTCCATGATAGGAATTGGGAATAAAACAATGTCAATTTCCCATAAAATAAAAGGAATGCAATCAGGAAAATTTCAAGATTATGCCATGGCATTTGTAGGAGGTGGGGTCATACTGGCCATGGTTGTGTTTTATATATGGATAAATTAATTTAAAACAATGGATATTTTATCACTTTTTGTAATAGTACCTATTTTAACAGTTTTAGTATTGGTTTTTGCTAAAAATTTAAAACAGTCAAGGATAATAGCCTTAATAGGAATGGCAATTCAATTTGCTATGTCTATAAATTTAATCTTCGCTTATATTAAAGAACGTGCTGTAAATACTGATATAATGGTGTTTACCAAAGACGTACTTTGGTATGAGTCCTTCAATATTCATTATAGCGTTGGTGTGGATGCCATTTCAGTTGTATTGATTGCTTTAACCGCAACCGTTGTATTTGCCGGGATTTTTATTTCTTGGAAAATGGACGATTTACCAAAAGAATTTTTTATGTCACTAATTACCTTGGCATTTGGTGTTTTTGGTTTCTTTATTTCTACCGATTTATTTACCTTGTTTGTGTTTTTTGAAGTTGCGGTAATTCCTATTTATTTATTAATTGGCATTTGGGGTTCAGGCCCAAAAGAGCTTTCTGCCATGAAATTGACTTTAATGTTAATGGGCGCTTCAGCGCTTTTACTGGTGGGGATTTTAGGTGTTTATTTTAATTCTAATGCCGATGGAGGCGCATTGACGTTTAATATTTTAGAAATTGCTAAAGTAAATATCCCGTTAGCTGCTCAAAATATATTTTTCCCATTAGTGTTTATTGGTTTTGCAGTAATTGGTGGATTATTTCCATTTCATACTTGGTCTCCTTCTGGTCATGCTTCCGCACCAACAGCAGTTTCTATGCTACATGCAGGCGTTTTAATGAAATTAGGAGGGTATGGTATTTTTAGGGTTGCCTTGTATTTATTACCACTTGGAGCTTTAAACTGGGCAAACTTCTTCCTGGTATTAGCTGCATTTGGTGTGATTTATGGTGCCTTTGGTGCCATTATGCAGAAAGATTTAAAATATGTAAATGCTTATGCTTCCGTGAGTCACTTGTCATTGGTAATTTTCGCATTGTTAATGATAACGAAAACCGCATGGACTGGAGCTATTATACAATCCCTTTCACACGGATTTTTAACAGCATTATTCTTTGCATTGATAGGGATGGTATACGGTAGAACGCATACACGTGAGATCGACAAATTAGGCGGTTTAATGAAGGTTTTGCCTTTTATTGGGGCTATTTATGTCATTACCGGTTTAGCATATTTAGGGCTTCCGGGATTTAGTGGGTTTGTAGCTGAAATGAATATTTTTGTTGGTGCTTTTGAAGATCCTAATTTGTTTCATAGAATATTGACCATTATTGTAGTTTCCTCTATAGTTGTTACAGCTGTTTACATTTTAAGAATGGTTGGAAAAATCATGATGGGACCATTGTCAGATGCTGGATATAAAGATTTGCCAAAAGGAACCTGGTATGAAAAAGTTGGGTTGGTATTACTAATGATTCCTGTGGTAATTATTGGAGTCATGCCTTTAGGGATTAGTGAAATGATAAAAGCAAGTATTCAACCGTTTTTAGAACGGTTACTTTAAAAATTAAATAACATGAACTTGGAAAGTTTTCTATTAATGCGTTCAGAAATTGGCTTATTGGCAATTATTGTTTTGTTGGTGGTTTTTGAAGTGTTTTCAAACAAAAAACAAAAAGCAGCAATTATTCCAGCGGCACTTATTCTTCTAGGGATAAATACCATAATTGGATTTTTGCCCTTGGCTTCCGGTGAAATTTTTGGAGGCATGTTTAAAACAAATGCCTTGTTACATTTGTTTAAAACAATTTTAAGTGCTGGTGTTTTAATTTTATTATTGCAATCGGCAGATTGGCTTAAAGAAAAAGTCATTGCTGAAAATAAAGCCACAGAATTCATCATCCTTATTTTATCATCCTTATTGGGAGCTTATTACTTGATTTCTGCAGGTGATTTTCTAATGTTTTATATCGGACTTGAATTAACAACGCTTCCGGTAGCGGCTTTAGTGGCTTATGAAACTTTCAAACAAAAATCGGCTGAGGCAGGAGTGAAATATATATTGTCTTCTGCTCTGGCTTCTGGAACAGCAATATTTGGAATTTCCTTATTATATGCTACTACGGGCACGCTTTATTTTGATGGATTTTCTGAAGTTTTAACCATGTCAAATCTTGCAATATTAGGTTTTATATTCTTCTTTTCGGGGTTGGCGTTTAAAATCTCATTAGCACCATTTCATTTTTGGACTGCAGATGTTTATGAGGGAGCTCCAATTAACGTTGCGTCCTATCTGTCTGTTATTTCAAAAGGTGCTGCCGTTGTAATTTTAATGATTGTTTTATTTACCGTTTTTAAACCTTTAATGCCTGTTTGGATTAAAATCATTTATATTATTGCCATCGCTACCATGTTTATTGGTAACCTTTTTGCTTTAAGGCAAGAAAACATGAAACGCTTTTTGGCGTATTCGTCTATTGCTCAGGCAGGTTTTATTTTATTAGGATTACTATCTGTTGATCAATTAGGATCTGCTACCGTTGTTTATTTTGTGGCTGTTTACATCTTTTCAAATTTAGGTGCTTTTGGGGTGGTTCAGGCTATAGCATCCGTATCAGACAAAGAAAATATCAATGATTATGAAGGATTGTATAGAACCAATCCTAAAATAAGTATGATAATGATGATGGCTTTATTTTCATTGGCCGGTATTCCCCCATTAGCTGGTTTTTTCGGTAAATTCTTTTTATATACAGCTGCAGCCAGTAAGGGGTATTATGTATTAGTGTTTATTGGGGTGGTAAATGCAACCATTTCTTTATATTATTATTTATTGGTTGTACGCGCTATGTTTTTAAGAAAAAATGAAGATGCTATTCCTTATTTCAAAAGCAAACTTTATATGAAATTAGGGTTAATTATGGCGACTATTGGTATTTTGGTTGCCGGATTATACAGCCCATTTTATGATTATATATTTTCAATCAGTAATAGTTTTTTAAATTAATTAGGCATGGCACTTGGAGGCAAACATTTATTTGGTAGTATAGGAGAACAGCGAGTGACTTTTATTGAGAAAAAAGTGGATGAAAACCGAAAGGATTTCTTAAAGAAATTACTGGAACATAATGGTTTTGAGGTGATACTTGAAGAAGAAAATAAAGCAAACGAAGAAGATCCACAATTATATACTGTTGCTGTTACTGATATGACTTTCAATCCAACTGTTGCAGTTTTTGAACGCAAACTGAAAACGTTAGATGGCAGAAAAGTATCACAAGATTATTGGAATCAAACTACAGATGAGACCAAACCACAGTACTGGAATAATGGAGAAAAATAATTATTTTTAAGGCCCCAATATTTATTTAATATCAATTCCATAATTGGCTAAACACCTTCATTGCCTGTTTATTTTGACCACACAGGTTTCTTAAGTCTACTAAATTTATAGGATTATAGTTTGTTTTAATGGAAATAATTCTATTTTTGCTGAACTTTCTTTGGAAATTTTTAGAAATATTCTAAATCATCTAAAGAGAGTACCCTGAAAAACCTATTTATAAATGGACGATATTACATTAAAAATTACTGATAGGCATGGAACCAAACATGATGTTGTAGCACCAACTGATATGGCCATGAACCTTATGGAGGTTGTTAGATCTTATGAGTTGGCTCCAGAAGGGACTATAGGTGTTTGCGGTGGAATGGCTATGTGTGCGTCTTGCCAATGTTATGTTATAAGTAATACTGAAATACCAGAAATGTCGGATGATGAAGAAGCGATGCTATCTGAAGCTTTTGATGTTAAAGCAAATAGTCGATTAGGATGTCAAATACGAATAACTTCACAACTGAATGGTTTAGAAGTAGAACTCGCTCCTGAGTGTTAATTGGTTTTATATTCAATTAATTTTTGTGGTCCTTCAAGTAAGTCTCTTATTATTTGAAGCGTCCCATCATTTTTTGTAGAAATTGCCCATTTAATAAGAGAAATAGCACCATTTTCAATTTCAATACCGGTAATGCTTCTTGGGTGTACACAACTGCCATCATTAAAAAAAGCAATATCTCCTGGTTCAGGAAAACGTGGTCTGTGTGTATGGCCAACAATAGTAATTAAGTTGTTGTTTTCAGTAATCCATTTTTTGGTCCTTCGTTCAACTTTAATGAGTTCTTTATAGTTTTTTGCGGGACTTGTAGGATCTGCAATTCCCATAACATTTAATGGTTTCCAAAGAATTCTAACCATAAATCGGCTCCATTTCCAAAATAAATAATTCCACCAATCCGCTTGGTGTCCATGGGTTAAAAAAAGTTCCTGATTGGTGTCTGTGTTCTTTAAAATAATACCTTCATGGTATATAATATCTTTAAATAATTCAACTTCTTCCCCTGATTTTTCATCAAAATAGGTTGATAAATGTTCCTTTACATAATTAGGGTTTTTGTACACCATATCGTGGTTGCCCCATATGACGTGCAATCTGTTCCCCTCATAAAATTGCTTCATGAGCAAATACACGTTTTTATGGGCATCAAAAACAGATTTAAAGGATAGGTTTTCCCAAAGCTCATCACCGTCGCCTATTTCACAATAACTAAAACCATTTTGATAATAATGTTTTAAAGCGTGAAAGTAGATATTTCTATTGTTGGCAAAATCATCAGCAAAACTATTATCGCCTCTGTGGCAATCGCTGAACAAAATAAACTTTGAGTTGTTATTAAACTCAACAACTTTAGCTGTTTTATAAGCGTTATTTAAGCGTTTTCTGGATGTAAGCATAAAGTAAATGTAAACAAAATTCAATAAAAAAAGCGAACCTAAAATGGATTCGCTTTTATAATTTTTTTACCCAAGAGTGAGATACTAAAACAGCCAATGGCTGTTATTTGAAGGCATTTAAACCTGTAATATCCATGCCTGTAATTAATAAATGAATATCATGAGTACCTTCATAGGTAATTACACTTTCAAGGTTCATAGAGTGGCGCATAATACTGTATTCACCGGTAATTCCCATGCCCCCTAACATCTGTCTGGCTTCACGTGCAATATGAATGGCCATATCCACATTATTCCGTTTCGCCATGGATATTTGTGCTGAAGTTGCTTTGCCTTCATTACGTAAAACACCTAGTCGCCATGTTAATAATTGTGCTTTGGTTATTTCTGTAATCATTTCAGCAAGTTTTTTTTGTTGCAGTTGAAATTGCCCAATAGGTTTCCCAAATTGGATTCGTTCTTTACTATATCTAAGGGCAGTGTCATAACAATCCATAGCAGCACCAATGGCGCCCCAGGCAATTCCATATCTGGCAGAATCTAAGCAACCAAGTGGTGCCCCTAACCCCGATTTATTTGGCAATAAATTTTCTTTAGGGACTTTAACATTGTCAAAAATAAGTTCACCGGTTGCACTGGCACGAAGCGACCATTTGTTATGTGTTTCAGGGGTTGTAAACCCTTTCATTCCGCGTTCTACAATTAACCCGTGTATGCGTCCACTTTCATCTTTAGCCCATACAACGGCAACTTGTGCAAAGGGTGCGTTTGAAATCCACATTTTCGCACCATTTAATAAATAATGGTCGCCTTTATCTTTAAAATTGGTAGTCATACCACCTGGGTTACTACCATGATCTGGCTCTGTCAAACCGAAACAACCCATCCATTCTCCACTTGCTAGTTTTGGCAGGTATTTTTGACGTTGAGCTTCATTGCCATATTTCCAGATAGGATACATAACCAGCGATGATTGCACAGAAGCAGTGCTTCTTACACCCGAATCACCACGTTCAATTTCCTGCATAATCAATCCATATGAAATCTGATCTAATCCGGCGCCACCATATTCCATAGGAATGTATGGTCCAAAAGCACCAATTTCAGCTAAACCTTTAATTATTTGAGTTGGAAACTCTGCTCTTTGTGCGTAATCCTCTATGATTGGGGATACTTCACGTTTTACCCATTCACGGGCGGCATTTCTAACTAATTTGTGCTCCTCTGTTAAAAGTTCATCTAAATTATAATAATCCGGTGCTTCAAATAAATCTGGTTTCATGTTTTTTATTTAGGTTTGAATGCATAATTCTGAAATTATGCACCTATTCTTTATTAAATCCGTAAGGACAGTCAAATTTAAATAAAGCAAGTGAATTACATATAATTAAATTGGTAAATAATTTGGAATATTATTGGTTTAAAAATTGGGCGAGTAAACGATGAAAATGATGCACACCTTGCTCTCTCGTTGGTGAAAACCTACCGGATTTATAAAATGATGAACGCACACCATTTTGAACATTTTCTACAATGGCTTCATCTTCCTCTTCCACTTTTTCCAACTTGTTTCCGGCTCCTTTATTTAATTTAGCGGCATCATATACATAAGAAATGAATGATACTTTCGTCTCATTTATACTGATTGGTTGCACAATATTTATTGATAATCCCCAGGGATAAAAATTAAACATCATATTTGGGAAAACCCAATAGTAATATGCCGCGACGTTTTTACCATAGTCTATATGGTTTTCTGGTAAGTCAAAAACGTCATTGGCATGGTCTGTATATCCAATTTGAAGATTACAATATTCATAAATTTCGGTTTTATAACTACCATAATCCAAAACTGCATTTAACTCTTTATGAACAAAAGGCACATGAAACCCTTCTAAATAATTATCACAATAAAGAGCCCAATGTGCTTGTACCATAAACTCTTTAGTTAAAGAGGAATCTAATTTAAATTCATTTAAAGGAAGAAATGAAATACGCTCATTCATTTTATTGATCACCTGCTGAAAATCAAAAGACGGATTGAGGCCGGCAAATAAAAAGGCCCCCCATTGTTTTAAGGGGAATTTATGCAGATTATCACAAAGGCGAGGGAAATCTTTAGCATCTTCAAACTCAGGCATATATTCAAATTCACCTTTCAAATTAAATCGCCTTCCATGATACCCACAAATTAAATGCTTTGATATTTTAGGGTTTGAAGCCACCAAATTTCCTCGATGGGTACAAACATTGGTTAAACAGGTTATTTCATTATCAGAATCCTTGGTCAAAAGCATGGGCTCCGTTAAAAACCCTTCAAGTAAAATAAACGGATATGCAGATTGGTGTAATGTTACCAAGGATTCATCACCAATATATTGCCAAGACTTTAGAAATATTTTTTCTTTAATAGTTTCAAAAAGAGCATCGTCTTTATAAAAAGATGCTGGAAGCGTTTCAGCTTTAGTTATGTCTGGATGGACGTAAAATTTATCTGACATCGATAATTTTATATTTGTATATTTATGCGCCTTCTAATTTACATAATTAAATAACACCTTCTTTTAAAACTATTCAAATGGGTTCAAAACCACAAAAAATTGGGTTAATTACGGCGACTTCTTTAGTAGTTGGCAATATGATTGGTGCAGGAATATTTTTACTCCCTGCTTCCTTGGCCAGCTTTGGCAGCATTAGTTTATTAGGATGGCTTTTTACAGCAACAGGAGCACTTATTTTAGCCAAAATATTTAGCAATATGAGTAGGATTTTGCCTAACATAAGCGGTGGTCCATATGCTTATTCCAAGGCTGGATTTGGGAATTTCATTGGGTTTTTAGTCGCTTGGGGCTATTGGATTTCAATTTGGGTAAGTAACGCGGCTTTGGTTACTGCTATTATAAGCGCTTTAAGTGTTTTTTTTCCAGAACTAGAAACCAATCCTATTCTAGCAGTATCTATTGGATTGGGAATCATTTGGTTATTAACATGGATTAATAATAGAGGTGTTAGCGCTTCGGGAAAATTTCAAGTGGTTACCACGATTTTAAAACTTGCACCTTTAGTTTTTATTATTCTATTTGGCTTATTTTATTTTGATTTGGATAACTTTCCTTCATTTAATTTAACTGGAGGTTCCAGTTGGGTTGCGCTTTCTGGCGCTGCATCGCTTACACTTTATGCGTTTTTAGGTATCGAATCGGCATCTATACCAGCAGAAAGTGTCGAAACCCCAGAGAAAATAATTCCAAGGGCGACCATGTTGGGAACTATAATTGCAACACTTGTTTATATTTTAGGAACCGTGGTGCTATTTGGGATTTTGCCTGTAGATAGTTTGCAAAATTCACCGGCACCATTTGCCGATGCCGGAAAAATAATAGGTGGTGAATATGCAGGGTATTTCGTTGCAGCTGGTGCTGCTATTTCTGCTATAGGTTGTTTAAATGGTTGGATTTTAATGTCAGGGCAATTACCTATGGCTACTGCAAAAGATAATATGTTTCCAAAAGTTTTTAAGAAAGAAAATAAAAATGGATCGCCTTATTTAGGGTTGGTAATTGGAAGTGTTTTAACTTCCGTGGTCCTGTTGATGAATTACACTAAAGGTTTGGTAGATCAATTTACATTTATAGCTAATTTGGTTGTTTTTACAGCTCTTATTCCTTATTTATTTGTAGCAGCAGCATACATTATTGTACGCATAGAGAAAAAGCTTCATTTTAATAATGCTTTTAAAACTTTCATTTTGGGAACTCTCGGAGCTACATATGCTATATGGGCTATTTTTGGGACAGGATCTGATACCGTTTTTTATGGATTTTTATTATTATTAGCAGGAATCCCATTCTATGTTTTGATGCAATGGCATAAAAGAGAAAAGTAAATGAAAACCACATATCATTCAGAGTATTTAAAAATGCAATCCGTTTTTATTAATCCAGTAAAAACCACTTTTATTTCTAATACGTTTATAGAAAGTCAATGGCGTCAATTAAATTATTTGTCAAAGCCAGATTATGAATTGGCTCTTAAGGAATATGAATTATTTGAAGACGAGCTGAGGAATTCTGGTGCAAACATTCAATACTTTCCACAAAATGATGGGCTTTCCATAGATTCCATGTATTGCAGAGATGCGTCAATAGCTACTGATTTTGGAATGATACTATGCAATATGGGAAAGCCCGATAGATCAGTTGAACCAGAAATTCAAAAGCAAGTTTATAAACAAAATCATATTCCAATTTTAGGAGAGATTAAATCTCCGGGAACCATTGAAGGAGGTGATGTGGCTTGGTTAGATGAAACGACGTTGGCCGTTGGGCACACGTACAGAACTAATGAATTGGGCATTGAACAATTAAAAAATCTGCTTGAGCCACATGGCATACAAGTGATAGTTGTAGAATTACCGCATTATAAAGGCAAGTCTGATGTGTTTCATCTCATGTCTATATTAAGTCCGGTAGATAAAAATTTAGCGGTTGTATATTCACCATTAATGCCGATTAAATTTAGAAACGAATTAATTGACAGAGGTTTCAATTTTGTGGAAGTTCCTGATAATGAGTTTGAATCTATGGGTTGTAATGTACTGGCTGTTGCTCCCCGAAAATGCATCATGGTTGCCGGAAATCCTAAAACTAAAGAAGCATTGTTAATGGCAGGTTGTGAGGTTTTTACCTATTCAGGAGAACATATTAGCGTAAAAGGTGGTGGCGGACCTACCTGTTTAACCAGACCTTTAATAAGGGTATATTAATTACATTTTTAAATAAAAATCTTTGGTAAGTTGGATGTAATCTTCTGTGTATTGATGACGAGCTGTTTCAATAATTAAATCTTTAATTTCAGGTTTACTTTCGAAAAAAGAAAACTCTAAAAGACTGCGTTTGAATTCTGAATCAGGGTTTCCTTTTACATGTAGAATTCTGTTTGGAAATAGGTTGGATTCAGAAGCCAAAGAAATAAATTTGTCTTCTTTATTATAAGGAATTATGACTGAAAAGGATCCATTTTCTGATAGTAATTTGGAGACACTTTTAAGGAGTTGTTCAAAAGGTAAAGCATCAGAAAAACGAGCCAGATCTCGTTGGCTATTTTCTGTTTTATAATCTTCAGAATAGAAGGGTGGATTTGAGATTATTAAATCATATGTATCCTCAATCTCATCTACAAATTCTTCCAAAGAGGCATGATAACAATATAACCGATCACTCCAAGGCGCATTTTCAAAATTATCAACGCATTGTTCAAAAGCACTTTCATCAATTTCTAAAGCGTCAATGATCCCGATATCTATCGGGACTGCAGCACTGCGTTGTGCCATCATAAGGGACAGAATACCTGTTCCTGCTCCAATATCTAATATGGAATTTGGGTTGTTTTGTAATGAAGTCCATGCGCCTAATAAAACCGAATCTGTTCCAATTTTCATGGCACAACGGTCTTGTTGAATTTCGAATTGTTTGAGTTTGAATGGTTTCAAAATAAACCCCAAAATTTAAATTCCAAAATCCAAATGGGTTTAGGATTTATTGATTATTGCTGACAAAATTTTACGTAATTCTTCTGCTTCAATTAAAAGCTCTGCTAATTCGTTTTCAAAATTATAATTTAAATCTTTTAAAAGCTTTAACCAAAGGACGGTTTCTTTAGCTTCTTTTCTAGCAATTTTCAGTCTAAATTTAAAGTCTTTGTCTCCAAGTTTTTCATTAGCTTCAATATAATTAGCTGCAATTGATCCAGATGAACGAATTAATTGTTTGCCGTCTTCTATATTTGAGATTGTTTTTTGGAGTTTTTGTATAGTAAATCTGCAATTTTTTGCAAACAAATAACTGCGTTCTTCCAAATCATATTTTTTTTATTTGTCATTAATAAATTGAAATCTGTGATTTAAGTTTTGGAGTTTGGTTATTTAAGTTTGGAATTTTGATAAATATAAATCAATCAATCCTGTTGGCGTATCTACAATGATGATTTTTTTCTTTCTATCAACAGTTATTATAAATTCATCATTCAAAGGAATAAGTATTTCTTTACCGGCATTTTCTACTTCAAACAATGCTTGGGCAGTTGAATCATTAATTCCTGTTATGGTTCCAACATGGCCATAATTTATATCTTCCATGGCAAACCCGATAACTTCATGAAAATAGAATTTATTGCCTTCCAATTTAGGTAGAAACTTTAACGGTAAATACACATCACATTTTAATAAAGCATCAGCTTCTGCTTCAGTAGTGACATCTTCAAATTGTACCCGTAATAAATCTGATTTATGAAACTGGGAACTTTCAATAAAAAATGGAATAAACGTGTTTCTGTAATCAATAAAAACGGCATCCAGGTTTTCATATAATTCGGGTTGGTCCGTATCTAATTTAATGAGTAACTCACCTTTAAAACTGTATTTCCTAACTATCTTTCCTAGATAAAAACAATCTTCTTTTTTCATGACTCAATCCTGCGAAAGCAGGAATCTTATTAATTAATGCCGTTAAACTTTTGTTTCGAACGCATAGAGAAATGGCATAAAGGTATGCCAAATCATTGCAAATTGTGTGTTCGAGATTCCTGCTTTCGCAGGAATTCATAAAAAAACTCCGATAAAGTTATCGGAGTCTAAAAGTATAAAAAATATTGTTTTTATGCTTCTTCTTTCTTTTCAGGGGTTTCCTCTACAACGTCTTCAGTTTTTTCAACTGATGCTTCAGGGGTCTCTTCAACAACATCTTCAACAGTTTCACCTACAACTTCAGTTTCTTCTGCTACTTCTTCAACAACAACTGCTGCCGCTGCCCTAGCTTCGTTAACTGCTTTTTCAGCTTCTAAGGCTTTTGATTTGGCATCAGCTTGCGCTTTTGCTAATCCGTCTGTTTTGGCAACAACTTTTGAACCTTTATCATCCAACCAAGCATTGAATTTTGCTTCAGCTTGATCTTCTGTTAAAGCACCTTTTCTAACACCACCAGCAAGATGGTTTTTCAATAAGGCTCCTTTATAAGATAAAATTGCTCTCGCCGTGTCAGTTGGTTGTGCGCCATTTTGTAACCATGTTACTGCACCATCAATATTTAATTCAACTGTTGCAGGGTTTGTGTTTGGATTGTAAATACCTAATTTTTCTAAGTATTTCCCATCTCTTTTTGAACGTGCATCAGCTGCAACAATCCAATAGAATGGTTTTCCTTTTTTACCGTGTCTTTGTAATCTAATTTTTACTGGCATAATAATTAATTAATGAGGTTCTCGACCTCGGTTATTAATGAGAGCGCAAAGATAATATATTTATTTTATTTACAACCAATTATTTTATAATGAATTTGAGTCTATTCAAACGTAAATTTTTAGAACAGAAGACAAACTGGAGTAGGGGCTTCCATTGAATTTAAAAATGAGAGCGTTCCACTGTTAGAATCAACCTTAAAAACAGATATATTATTGCTTTTTTTATTGGCAACTAATAAGAATTTTCCGGTTGGTTCCAGAGTAAAATTACGTGGCCAGTCACCATGAACATTTATATTTTGAATTTTTTCCAGTGTTCCGTCAGTTAGATTTCTTTTGAAAACCACAATAGTATTTTCTCCTCGGTTAGAACCGTATAAAAAGCGATCGTCTTTTGATAAATGAATGTCAGCACACGCATTTTCACCTTTATAATTAGCATCTAAAGTTGAATAATTGGCGATCAGTTCAAACTGATCTTTCACTTTTTTAATAGCAGTTATCGTACTGGCATATTCGTTTATGACATATATATAATCCCCTTTTTTAGTAATGGAAAAATGCCTTGGGCCTGATTTTTCTGAAAATTTAACGATGGATGGGTTTATTAAATCATAGTTTTTTCCATCCATGTTTAATGGGTATTCATAAACGGCATCCCTGCCCAAGTCTGTAACAAATAATTTGTCATTAAAAAAACGAGCAGAATGCGCATGAGATATTTTATCTGGTGCGTTGTAATCAAAAATTTGATAGGCATCTTGTAGTGAGCCGTCGTCTGAAATTTCATAAAGGGACACATTGCCTCCAAGATAATTTGCTACTGCTGCTTTATTACCGGTATTTTTAATAGAAATATAGCAAGGAGCCCCACCATTGCTTGCAACCTGATTCAAAAATGTTAAAGTGCCATTTTCTTCCACTTTAAATGATGATACTGAGCCAGAACCGCTTTCTCCAACCGCATATACATATTTTTTGTCTGGTGAATAGGCTATGAATGATGGATTTTGGGTTTTTGCGGCTAATTGTAAATTACTCAATGCTCCGGTTTTTGTATTAAATTGAACCTGATAAATGCCTTTACTTACACTATCCGTATAGGTGCCAACGTATAGGGGAACAATTTGTGCATTACAAATAAATAGATTGGAAAAAAGGAATAAAAAAAGTAGTTTAAAATTCATCTCATTATATATTACAGGAATAAAAGTATGATATTTTAAACTTATTTAATAAGAAATATAGTCAGTAACTGAAAATTGAGTTAAATATTCAATAAAGAAATTTCATTTGATATTAAAGCATCAATATCCATGTAAGCGCTTGCAAGTTGATTATTCATCATTAATTTTTTCATAACCTGATTAGTAATCAATGTAACTTTTGAGTCTTCTTTAGTTTCTCCGAAATGGGATATAACCTTTTTGTTTACAGATATTTTAAACTCTGATAAAAGGGCTCTTAAAGGGGCTCCCTGAAGCCATTCATTATAAGCGTTTATTTCTTCAGAAATAATAAAATTAACATCATCTGTTGCTGCCAATCTGTGCTCCTTGGTTTCTTCAAGTTCTACAGAAATAGAATCTAAATCATGCAATATAATATTGCTTTTTAACGCTAAAGTTTTATCAATATTACAGGGCACTGCTAAATCAATTAGTAATATTTTCCTATTCGAAATAGTAATGTTTTTTATCAAATTTGGACAATTGCTTGCAGCACTGATAATCACATCAAAATCGTCAAGGTGGTTTGCCATTACATTGGCCCACGGAAAGGTTTTGCAGCTATTGTTTTGAGACAGTAGTATGGCCTTTTCTTCGCTACGATTACTGATATGGATGTTGTTGAAATTAAATTTAGAGTTGTATTTAAACAATTGTTTTACAATATCGCCGGCACCAATGAATAATATTTTTTTAGATTTTACAGAAGTTTTTTCAAATGTTTGTCTAATTACTTTTAACGTTTTATAAGCAACTGAGGTTGTACCATCCCTAAAATCAGTTTCATTACTAATGCGTTTATGGGTTTTAAAAACTGCTTGCAAAGCGCGTTCTAATAAAGAGCCTTGCAATTGATGCTTCATTGAAAATTGATGTGCTTTTTTTATTTGAGAAATAATTTCAGCATCACCAAAAACCAGCGATTCTAAACCTGAAGAAACTTCCAATAAGTGTTTTATAGTAGTTTCTGTAACATCATGAAATAAGAATAATGTTTTGTCCTCTTTAATATTTTCAATTGATTTATAGGCTATAAAAAAATCAAGAATTTTATTTGCTGAGGTGTTCACAGATTCAAAATAAATTTCTGTTCTATTGCAAGTGGCTAAAAGGAGTAGGCCCGTAATATCGGTAAAGGTTTTACAAATAAGTTGGGTCAAATTTTCTTTTTCTTCTTCAGAAATATGATATTTTTCTCGTCGTACCGTAGATGCCGTTTTATGGGATATACTTATGTAGCGTAATGATTTATTCATATGTATTTTGGACTCAATTATTTTAAAACATTTACAATCGTAAATTTTGATAATATCAAAGGTACTACTAGAACAAAATATAATTAATGACATATATCATGTTTTGTAACATTTGTTACATTATTATAATTGTATTTGCCCAATAATTATTTACAGGATTTAGAATGAAAATAAGATTTATAATAATTTCTAAATAAATGATAAAAGGCATAAACATTTTAATACTAAATGCAAGTCATTTTGAGCATTTATATGCAGGTAGAAGGCGATATTTACCTAAATGAAGAATTGCCTTTACTTTTTAATCAAGTATTTTTAATGAAAAAGGCTTAAATTTAAATAGAAAAGCAAAGGTGAACTAGTAGTTGGAATTATTAACCTTTTTTAACCTGAGTTCGATTATTATCTATTTGAATATTAATTATTTAATAATGGTTGTTATGGGATTTCTCGTCACTCATGCTTCGCTCTGTCGAAATGACAAGTATTTGATGTTTAATTATTTAAGTTAATTTATTAGTCCTATGTTATAATTCGAACTCAGGTTTTTAGCCATTTTTTAGGAAATAGAAAAAGTCAAAATGAGTTCTGTTCAAAGGAACGTTGTTAGTGGAGGTTAATTATTTTAAAAAAGGTTAGTGGATTCCTCCTCTTTTAGGGCAGTGTATTCTGGTATGGAAGGTTATTTAATGGCAGCAATTTGGCTAATTTCACCCTTTATTGATACTCACCTTTTTATTATGGCTGATGCCTCTTGGAAAAAGGTATAAACTCATGAATAGTATAAACTTAAAAATAAAAAAGAGACTGTCTAAAAAAGTCTTTATTCTTGATTTGTCAGGTTAGCTTACCGAAACCTATTGTTGATTATCAATAAATTGATATATTTCGATAGAGCCTCAGCTGAGTGAAGTCGATGTACTCTATCGGACTTTAGAATTCACTTTTTAGACAGTCTCTTTTGGGTATTATTTATCAGTAAATATTACTCTTTTAAAGTTCTTAAATAATTGACAATGAGCCAACGATCTTCCGCGAGAGGTAATTTCTTTTCAAATACCGGCATGTCTTCACGACCTTTAGTGATTTTGTAAAATAATGCACCATCAGTTAGTGATTGTGTGGCATCAGAAGAAAAATCTCCAAGATCCCCTTTTAGCCCTTTTGCTTTCAGACCATCTCCATAACCCTGTTTGCCATGACAAGCCTGACATTGTTGTGAATAGAGGGATTTTCCTAACGACAAGTTTTTTTTGCTGGTAGGGTCTGTAGGGTTTTTCATTGCTTTATACTTGTCTGGGACTACCCATTCATCTTGTACTAAGGTTTTAAATGAATAAAGTGTAAATCCTATGACTCCTAAAAGGATACCGATTTTAATGTTTTTCATAACTTTTGTTTTTGTGTTTTGAGATTCTAAATAAATTTATTACTAATATAATTAATGTTAACCAAACGGCAAATATAAGAATATTTGGGACTATCAAAACTACCCAAGGTGCTTTTCTTGGTGGTGACCACATGGTACGTTGATCAAAAGTTGATAAATCTTTAATTGGTTTCCCTATGGTTGTTTGTATAACAGATTTTATGGTTCCATAATCGTCACTGTCTTGTAAAATAACCTCATAATTCAATTTGCCTTCCATGCCGGGCATAATGGTTGTAATAGGTACATTAATCGTGCCATTCTCATCTGTAAAATACAATTCAGTTCCCACTGTCAAAGGAGAAAAAAATCTTTGCAATTTCACTTTCAATTCTGTATCTGGAATAGGCTCATTGTTGGCATCGGTAAGTTTGGCTTCAATAAAATAGTTTTCATCAACGGGTTTAAGTTCAGATGCTAAATGTGCAACTTTAAGGCTTAAGTCCCCTGAAACCTTTTTATATTTTTCAGAACCCACATGTTCTACTTCAAAGTCATATTGCAACAAATCATTTTCAAAAACTTTAGATACATCAATTTGGGCGGTTCCTTCTGCATTAACCATCATTGTTCCCAAAAGGACCAAACTGTCATTTTCAAAAACTTGATAAGCATTTAAATTAAGCCCTTGGGCTGGCTTAAATTGTGTCTCATCTTTATAAATAGCGGATGCTTTTAAAAGATTAAGATTGCCTTCTTTGTAATATGAGACCGATAAACGGGCTTTTTGCTGTTTAGTTTGAGCCTGCAACAATGAATTTGTAAAAACAATAAATAGGATGCACAACAATTGTGAAATACTATTTCTAATTCTATTTTGCTTCATTTCTTTCTGTATTTCTTGGTTCAACTATCCCTCTTTCTTCTGCTGTTTCATGTATTGGTATCACAGGGACGTATCTTACCAATATGGTAACAATAAGCATGGCTCCTGCCAAAGTACCCCATGTTACTAGCCATTCAAGGTGCGTGGGTGTGTAATGGCGCCAAGATTCCGGCACCCCTTGTATTGGTAAAAACGGATGTAATAACGTTGGAGTCACTATAATAAAACGTTTCCACCAAGCACCTATTACAACAATAAGGCCAATTATAAATAATGGAAATGGTTTTCTCATTCGTTTAAACAACAAAGCTGTAGCAGGTAAGACCAAGCCTCCAAAAATTACAGTCCAAAATAAAAACGATTGTTCTCCTACAAACAGCGATTTTAAATGTTCAGCTTCTTTCTCAGTGTTTTTTAATAATGGAACCAGGTATTCATTGATATTAAAATAAATATAAACTAGAATCAACAATACCAATAGTTTACCCATTTTATCAAAATGGTAATCGGTTATATAATCTTCCAAATGGCGGAATTTGCGCAATAAATACATCACGCAGATTACCCCGCCAGCACCAGCAACAAAAGCACCGGCAATAAAGTAAGGCCCAAAATTTGAGCTATCCCAACCTGGTCTATAAGTGGCTGCAAATAACCAAGCGGTAACCGTATGGATGGCAAAAGCAACTGGGATTATTAATACTGAAAGCGTTCTTATGGACCAATTATATATGCGTCTTTGATAGAAATTTCCATCCCAATTTAAAGAAAGTTTGGAATAAATGTTTGATAGTTTTTTATTGTTTTTAAATTTCTTGCTTAAAATATGAAAATCAGGCAATAAAGGAAATACCAACAATAGAATGCTTATGGTTAAATAGGTGGTTACCACAATAACATCCCAAACAATTGGCGATTGTAATCTGCCATGTAAAAATAAATTATAAATTCTGTCTGGGCGTCCCATATCAATAATAATGGTCAATCCACCCATTATAATGGCAGCTACTGCAATGATTTCTGCAATTCGTGTAAGTGGTGTTGCCCAGGTGACACCGGACAACCTTAAAATAGCGGTTATTAAGGACCCTACTAAACTTATGGCTACAAAAAAAACAAAGTTAGAAATGTAAATTCCCCACAACGCATAATCGCGCATACCTGTTATAGCCAATCCTTTAGTGAATTGTTGGTAATATGCATAAACTCCACCTAAAATTATGATTACTAAAAAACCAACCCATAGTTTGCCATAAAGACCAAATTTTTTAGGTGCTAAATCATCGGTTAATTGTTCGAAATTTTTCATGATTTTTTAACTTTTTCTACAGATTCAAACTCATTATAACGCTCTAATCCTTTTTCAAATCCATCCTGTCTGTTTTTAGGAGGCAGGTAGTAAACGCTAGGATTGAGACCTAAATCTTCCATTAATCTATATCCGGCCTTGTCTTTAAGTAGTTTACTTAATTGAAACGTTTCACTGCCATTGGTAACCGAATCTTCATAAAGATCCCCGAAGAAATAGACACCATTGGGACAAGCGTCAACGCAATGAGGTAATTTCTCTTGGTCTATTCTATGAGCACAAAAATCGCATTTGTCAACAGTTCCTTTCAAACTAGGATTTCCAGCATAGTCAGGGGTATAAGGAGCGTTGTGATCCATAACGTCACCATGTTCCATTACCATATTCATTTTTATTTCTCCTTGATCTGGCTGGTCCCAATTGAATATCCGTACGGAATAAGGGCAGGCTGCCATACAAAAACGGCACCCTATACAGCGTTCATTATCAATCAGCACAATGCCGTCCCTACGTTTAAAAGTGGCGTCAACAGGGCATACTTTAACACATGCGGGAGCATCACAGTGTTGGCATAATGTTGGCATCCAGTAAGGGGAAGACTCTGGATTGTCCTGCATGTTATAAATCTTTAGCCATGCATTGTCTCCTTGTATAAAATGGTTCTTGTTACAAGATTTTTGACATTCCAATGAGTTGTTGCAACGTGCCAAATCAATTACCATTACAAATTTTTTATCAGGAAAGCCTTCTCTGGTATCATAGTGGTCTCCTTTAATTGAGGAGTGTTCTTCAATTTTTGAAACGGGTGCTTTAACTATATTCCCATCGGTATCCATTAATTCAACCATTTCTTCTTCTTCCAATGATTTTGCAACGGCAGCCCCTCCAATGACTGAAAGCAGTCCTAATTTCAAGCCTTTGTCCAAGAACTTTCTTCTTGAATTACAGTCTTCGTTTATTTTTGTCATAATCCTAGCTTGTGTTATTTTGATTCAGAATCTTTACCCAACCACTTGAGAAACGATTTATTTGAAATATTTTTCTTAACCAAATTCGCCTGCTTCACCGCGTTTGCCCTAACTTTTACTGTGGTTCCGTCTGGTCTTAACAATATTTTATAGTCACTATTATCGTTATCAGGGTTATTTGATTCATTAACTTTCTCTTTACCAAATCCTAGAAAAGGGATCAGTAAAGTGCTTCCTAATAAGGGTAAGATACTTCTTCTTGAAATTGGTTTGCCTTTTCCAGTTTTATTTTCCATCATTATAAGTATTTAAAAACAGCAAAACAAAATTAAAAATAAAATGAATTATCATTTTGTTTTGCTGTTTAGGTTGATTCAAAGATATTAAAAATTATATTTTCTTGTAATATTAAAACCTATCATAAAATCGCCGTTAAAAAAATCGTTTTGGTTAAACATATAGTTTTTTTGCGGGCTTAAGCCATTGTAATTCGTCATAAATAGTTGAAATACATGGCTCGAAGTTGCAATTTCTGCACCTAAACTAATCCCAGGAAGTGGATTTGTATTGTCATATTTTGTAAGGGGTTGACTATAATCTACAATAATTGATGTTTGCGGGCTAATTTTTAAACGACCACCCATTGCTACTGAAAACACATTGTTTTCCATGTTTTGTTCAACAAGGTTATAATGCGATAAGCTTGGGGCTACAAGCAGGGAAAAATTTTGGCTAAATCTTTTTGCAATGATCAATTGATTAATATAAGAATACCTTTCTCTTGAGGCTGTAAAATATTCTTTACTGCGGGCATCCAGAGTAAGGTTTCCGTAGTATGTTACACTTATGGGCATGGAATTGGAACGGGTTTGAGTAAGCAAACCATATTTTAAATTGAAATCTTGCAATCTGTCAAACTTAGTTGTACCATATCCCACGGTAAGTCTGTCGGTTAGCGCATAATCAAAAGCTATCCTGATATTTGCTGCACCCCAAAAACCGGCCATGTCGTTTTTATTTGAATTTAATATGCCAAATCTGTGTTGAAAATAAATTCCTAAGGTGTTTTTTGGGTTTAAAACATTTGTTTGTGTCTCAACTAAAGTAACATTTGCAAAGGCTGCACGTTCGGGTTGGTTATCTACAGAATCTTTAACTTTTTCTTGAGCAAGACCAAGTAAAGGAAGTATGAATAAAGCAATAGCTGTTATTTTTAAATTTTTCATGTGTAAGTTATTAAAAGATTAATTATTTAATGCACCTTGGTTGATCCAAGCTTCAAACAAACTAATGTTTATGGCTGCCATTTTTCCTTCTGGCGGCATTGGATTATTAGAATTTTCATCATAGTTTAACATTTCCATGAGTTCGCTTCCTGCGGCATCAAAAGGAACAATACCACCTTCTTCAATAAGGTCCAAAACGGTATCATAAGAATCGTCTGCGGTCCAATAAGGAACTTGATTTACAGCACCAACTGAGTGGCACGAAACACAATTGTTGTCTAAAATTGGTTGAATGTCTGCCGAAAAGGAAACGTTTGCTTCTATCTCCTTGTCTATAACCTTATCGTTATAACAACTGTTTAAAGAAAGCATTAGAGCAACAGCCAATGTAACCCCTGAAATTTTTGTCATTTTTTTCATAATAATCGCATTTAATGTATTTATTTAAAATTTTGTGTAAAAATATAGAACGTATATAACGCGAAATATGACTTTCGTCATATTTCAGTTAGGAATCAAAGCTAATAATTTGTTAAAAATATTTTTTTATCTGACAATCTGTTAGTAATTGACCATACCTTAACTCATGAAAAAACAAAATTTTCCATTATTCAAATATATTAATTTTGTTTGAAAAAGACAGTTTTTTTTCATAGTATATAAACGCATTGTTATCAGGGCTTTAGGTTGCTTTTGTAAGACCTAATTAGAAGGATGCGTTACCTTCATATGGTATGGCATTATTTTTAGGAGTGAAGGGTTTTGTATGAAATAATCATGAGGACTGTTGATATATGATATGTAGTTTAACTCTGTGGCATCAATAGTACCAGAGTATAAATATTTACTGATATATATCATGTTTTGTAACTTTTGTTAGATAATTTGGGTTGAAACCAAAAAGCTAAAAAAAACCCGCACAAATTTTGTGCGGGTTTTTTTAGCTTTTGTTGTTACTACTATTCTTTTAAGGTTCTTAAATAATTTACAACCAGCCAACGCTCTTCATCGTCTGGCATTTTTTTTGTGAATTCGGGCATGTCCTCTCTACCAATAGTCGTTTTGTAAAATAAGGCACCATCACTTTGTGCTTGAAACTCTGCAGTAGAAAAATCCCCTAAATCACCTTTCATTTCATCGGCTTTCGGGCCATCGCCATAACCCTCGTTTCCGTGGCAGGATTTACAGTGTTTATCGTACAATATTTTGCCTATATCCAAATCTTCATTGGGGTCTGTTGGGTTTTTCATGTTTTGATATTTGGCAGGTACTTTCCATTCTTCCTGTACTAAATTAGTGAATGAATAAAAGGCAAATGACACAATCCCGATAATAGTTAAAATTTTAAATGTTTTCATGTTTTAATAGTTATGATTTTGATATTTTAAACAAATTTATAATTAAATATACAAATAAACCCCAAGTTATAAAAATCAATATGTTTGGGTATATTAATAAAAACCAAGGTGTTTTGTTTCTTGGCGACCACATGGTTCTTTCATCAAAGGTGGACTCCTCTACGCTAGGTACTCCAACGGGCGCTTTTACAAAGGCTTTTACGGTGCCATAATCGTTGCTTTCTTTTAAAACAACTTCAAGCGTTAAAATTCCATCAACACCAGGTATTCCTTCTTCTATAGGAACAAAAATTGTGCCGTTTTCATCGGTATAATTATATTCGTCTCCTATGGGTAGCGATTTAAATAAACGATTTACCTGTATGTTCAATATTGTTTTTGTTAGTGGACTAGTAGAATCGGTATCTATTAAAGTCGCCGAAATATAATTAATGCTGTCTTTGGTAATGATTTTGGCTTTAATATCAGCATTTTTAAAACTGAGGCTTTTTGAGGCTTTTTTTAACGTATCGTTTCCTTTAAAAGAAAAATTTACTGTATAAGTATTTGTAGAATCAGGTTTAAGCGCGTTTAAATTGGGCAATACAAATTTACTTTCACCTTTTGCATTGGTGGTTGTTTTTCCCAGTTCAATTTCCTCGTCGTTAACTTCATTGTAAGCATATATATCAACATGGGAAACATCAAGATTTTGTTTGCCTACCTTTGCTGCTGCAGCTATGTCAAAATAAATTTCACCATCCATTATTTTGACATATTTGGCTTTAAGCCTAACCGTATTTTTAGCCTTTTGGGCATATAAATTTTGAAAACTGGCACCTAGTAATGCCACACTCACAAAAGCAATAAAAATAGGATGAAAATTTAAATGCTTTTTCATGGTTCAATGGTTTTAGTGGTTTTTAACAGTTCTTGCTCATCTGCGGTTCTTTGAATGGGGATAATGGGCAAAAAGCGCACTAACAAAGTGATGATCAACAGTGCCATGGCCAATGTGGCGGTGGTTATTGCCCATTCGTGCAAACTTGGAAAGTAATGCCTCCACGATTCAGGAACGCCCTGTATAGGTAAAAATGGATGTAACAGGGTAGGGGTTACTATAATGTAACGTTTCCACCATGAACTTAATACCACTATTAAACCTATAATAAACATAGGTAATGGTTTACGGCCTTTTTTGAATAATAATATTATAATTGGCAAAATTATCCCCCCAATGGTCACCGTCCAAAAAGGAATGGCGTAGCTTCCAGAAAATAACGTGTTTAAATGCGTTGCCTCATCAACTGAGGCCGTGTATGCCGGAAGTAAATATTCGTTGATATTAAAATACAGATAGGTCAAACAGGCCAACACCAATAGTTTTCCAATTTTATCAAAATGAAATTCCGTAATGTAATCTTCAAGTTTATAAACTCTTCTCACTATATAAATAATGGTAACCAAGGCGCCAAGACCGGCAACAAATGCCCCTGCAATAAAATAACCCCCAAAATTGGTACTGTCCCAACCAATTCTGTAAGTAGTTGAAAATAGCCAGGCATCAATGGTTTGCAAGATCAAACTGAGCGGAATTATCATTAAGGCAATAATTTTAATCGATTTTGCCTGAAGGGCCTTTTGTTTATCGCTTCCTCGCCAGTTTAATGATAGTTTTCCATACCATTTGCTTAAAACAGGGTTTTTTTCCTTAAAATGATCTTTCAAAATTGCCAGATCCGGTAGTAATGGAAAGTATAATAATAAAAAGCTTATGACTAGAAATGATGGTATAATAATGACATCCCACGTAATTGGTGATTGCAACCGAGCATAAATAAATAAATATATCAGTCTATCGGGGCGGCCCATATCAAGCATTATGGTAATGCCTGCCATAGCAATTGCTGCCAGTGTAATAATTTCGGCAATCCTAACCAATGGCGTTCTCCAAGTATTATTGGTCAGCCTTAAAATGGCAACGGTAACAGATCCCACAAAACTTGTGGCCACAAAAAACACAAAATTTGAGATATAAATTCCCCAAAGGGCATAATCGCGCATATTGGTCACTACCTGTCCTTTTATAACTTGATCTATATAAGCAATAATCCCAATAATTATAATGACAATGAGTGTACTTGTCCAAATAACCCCAAGTTTTCCAAATTTTTGGGGAGCTAGATCGTTAATGAGTTTGTCGTTAGTATTCATAATTATTTAGGTTTTTCAACAGATTCAAATTCTTTGTAATTTTTTAAAGCTTCGTCAAAATCAACCAATCTGTCAACAGGGGGTAAATAATAGACACTTGGCTGGGTTCCTAAACCATCCATGAGCCTGTAGCCATTTCTGTCCTTTAATAACTGGCTTAAACGAACTATTTCATCACGATTTGAAACGGTATCTTCATACTTGTCCCCAAAATAAAATACGTTATTGGGGCAAGCAGAAACACAATGGGGCAATTCATTGTTTTTTATTTGATGAGGACAAAAATCACATTTGTCAATCGTGCCTTTTAAACTTGGCATGCCGGCGTAGTCAGGTGAATAATATTCGTGGTTGGCGTTGGCCATATCCATATTTACGGTAATTTCTCCTTGGTCGGGCTCACTCCAATTAAATACGCGTACGGAGTATGGGCATGCTGCCATACAAAATCGGCAACCTATGCAACGCTCATTATCAATTAAAACCAAACCATCTTTTCTTTTAAAGGTGGCATCAACAGGGCAAACTGTAACACAAGCAGGTTTATCGCAATGTTGGCAAGTGGTAGGCATAAAATAAGGAGCTGTGTCCTTGGCCTCTTGCATTTTGTATACTTTTATCCAAGCGTTATCACCTGTTATATAGTGGTTTTTATTGCAGGCGCTTTGGCATTTTAAGGCATTTTTACATCGTGCCAAATCTACAACCATTACAAATTTTCGGTTGGGCATTCCCTCTCTTACATTGTATGTTGGTTCCTGAGTGTTTGAATGATTTATTTCCTGAACTTCTGATGGATCCACTTGAATAATCGTTCCATCAGTAGTCATTAATTCCACAAATTCTTCCGGATTGGAGTTTGATTTCGCACTTAATTTAGAAATTTTTGAAATGGCAAGCCCACCAAGAGCCGTGGCTAAACCCACCTTTAATCCCTTATCCAGAAATTTACGTCTTGAATTTTTATTGTTATCTTCCATATTTATAAGTGGTTATCAAGGTTAGAGCTTTTTGTCGAGCCAATTAAGAAATGACGAATTTGACACGTTTTTCTTAACCACTTTTGAATTCTTAAGGGCACTTACCTTTACTTTAACAGTTGTTCCATCTGGTTTAAGTAAGATTTTAAATTCTTCCTCTTCGGTTGTTGAAGCTTCAACAAAGTCTGCTGTTTTACCAAACCCTAGAAAAGGAATCAATAATCCGCTTCCTAGCAATGGTAACATGCCTCTTCTTGATATTTTTTTCCTTTCCCTAGATGATTGGTTTTCCATGGTTTAAACTTTTATGTTATAAATTATATCGTCTTGTGATATTAAAAATTATATCGTCTTGTGATATTAAACCCAATTAAGATGCCTTTATTAAAGAAATCATTGGTGTTTTTCATATAGTTTTGTTGCGGAAGAATTCCGTTATAGTTTGTTATGAATACTTGGAAAACATGCGCAGAAGTTGAAAACTCAGCACCCATACTAATTCCTGGATTGTTATAACTTGAACCTGTTAGTGGGTCGTCATCAAGGGTTGTTAATGGCTGACTGTAATCAAAAATAATGGATGTTTGGGAACTTATTCTATAGCGCCCACCAAAGGCTACTGAAAAACGATCGTTTTCATTACCAAAATCTACCGTATTGTAATGCGTTAAGCTTGGTGCTATTTGTAACGAAAGTTTTTTGTTAAAACGTTTCGCGAAAATCAATTGATTAAAATACGAATATCTGTCTTGTCTTGTTAGGAAAACGCCATCATTGGCACTACCGGAACGGCCATCAATGGCAATGTTTCCATAATATGATATGCTCAAAGGCGTGCTTCCTGAACGTGTTTGTTTTAATAAACCAACCTTTAAGTTAAAGTCGCTCGTTAGATTTTTTTTAGTGATTCCATAACCAACGGTTATCCAATCCAATACAGAATAAGACAAACCCATCCTTATGTTTGAAGGCCCATAAATTCCAAGCAACGTGTTTTCTTGGTCTATAGCGCCAAATCGGTGTTGCAACATAACGTCCAAGGTGTTTTTCTTAATTAAAACGTTGGTTTGATTGTCTATAAGACTAGCACTTTCAAACGCAGGACGTTCCGGTTTTTCTACAACTGAATCCTTTGCTTTTTCTTGTGAAAAGCTCAATAAAGGCACAATTAAGAAGGTAAACAGTAATATTTTATAATTTTTCATGTGTAACGTCTTTAAAATTTAGTTGTTTTGGGCACCATCTTCAATCCACTTTTTAATCAATGCCAGTGACGTAGCGTCAATGTTAAGGTGCTCATTTATTGCAAATTGAACGTATAGGCTACTGCTGTTAGGATTGCCTGCTGAAACATATGCCGGGACCAGAGAGTTGTATTCACTGCCAGGGGTTAAATTTGGGATTTGCCCAGAGGCATTATGACATTCAGTGCAATTGTATGTCACAAATATTGGTGCTATGTCATCTGCAAATGAAACAACCTGATCTACTGGTATTTCTACAACGACTTTTTCAGGAAATTCATTATAATAACATGAAAACATCAATATAGGCAAACTGCTAACGAGAACTATTTTTAATAGTTTTTTCATTTCATTTTATTTTAATTTTGAACTTCTAACATTAATTTCCACTGGAAATATTTGTTAGCTTTTTTATGAAATCAATAGTTATTAGGTTTTTAAAAAGCTCAGGATTTAATGTCCTGAGCTTTTTATATAACCAGCTATTAATTAAGGTTGTACTGCTTCAAGTGCATTTTTAATTAAGGCTTTAGCATAATTAGGGTTGTGAACACCATCACTATGGTCTTCTTCAACAGTTTTATAATTCCATAATGCCTGTGCAGTTTTAAATGGAATCATATCAGTCTGCACTAGGGTAGAACCATCTTCATCTATCAAGCCAAGCTCGAATAATTTGTTATGTAAGGCTTCCATATCAGCTGCCAGACCCGTAACTTCTGTTGGTACTGTAGTATGGCAAGTTGCACAAACTGGTGCAGAAAAGCTTGGTTTGAATGTATGTGACCCAAAATCTCCATCAGGAGAAGTACCCATATGGCAAGCTGTACATGAAGCACCTGTTCTGTGTCCAGCTGATCCTACTTCTGGGTAAGGGGTGGTACCATTTGCAATAATTGCACCTTGGATTCCTTCCAGCATTGTGGATTGACCACCATAATGAGGATAAAACCTTTGATTGGCTTGCAAATAAAGGCCATCATTATCTTCATCAATTGGAGCTTTTGATCTTGGTTGGTGACAAGAAACACAGTTGTTACTAGTGCTACTAGTGCTTGAATAATCAATAGTATAATTAACATCGGTTAAATCTAAGATAACCGGTTCAATGTTTCTTAGAGCATAATCGTTACCATCATTTTCGAAATCGAAAGACCTGTGCGAATCATGACAAGTAGTACAAGAAATTGCTGAAGGGTTTGGAATATCAACTGCTGTTTGTCCGGTAATATAGTTTACATAGCCTTCATTTGAATGGCAACGAGAGCATGATGCTCTACCACCTGCATATGCAACCGTTGCACCAGCAGCATGTTGAGACAAATCATAAGAAGCATAAATAGGATCTCTATGACTATTTGAATGACACGATATACATTCAGCGGCATCAGCATTTGAACCGTTAATACCGTTAACACCGTCAATACCATCTTTACCATCGGCACCTGCAATGGGAGTATATTCACTGGTACATTGGAAAAACATAAAACCTGATGCGACGATAATCAAGTTTATAATTAGTTTAAAATTTTTCATAATAACTGTATTTGATATATTTATTTAAATTCTTGGTGTAAAATTATGCAACATATGTTACTCAAAAAATGATTTTTGTCATGTATTAAAAGAATGTTAAAATATTTTTTCAAGGTGGATTTTGTTTATAACTGATAATAAATTAACACATTTAAAAAAGGAATTATACGTAATTTTATCGTTCTTATTTTAGTCTGACAATACACTTATATGTACTTAATATTTGATACTGAAACCACAGGGTTACCCAAACGATGGGATGCGCCCATTACGGATACTAATAATTGGCCACGATGCATTCAAATGGCATGGCAGCTGCATGATGCTTTAGGTAATTGTATAGAGCACCAGGATTATTTGGTGCAACCGTATGGATTTAATATTCCTTTTGATGCCGAAAAAATTCATGGTATTTCTACTGAATTGGCTCAGGAGCAAGGATTCCCGTTAGTGGAAGTTTTACAAAAATTCAATGAGGCGTTAAACAAAACCAAATTTGTTGTAGGTCAAAATGTGAAGTTCGACTTAAACATCATGGGTGCCGAATTTATTAGGGAAGGCATTGCAAACAAATTACAGGAATTACCGGTTTTAGATACTTGTACGGAGTACACGGCTGCCTTATGTCAAATTCCCGGAGGGCGCTACGGAAAGTTTAAATTACCCACACTTTCAGAATTGCATGAATTTTTATTTAAAAAACGTTTTGTTGAAGCTCATAATGCCACTGCCGATGTGGAAGCCACGGCCCGTTGTTTTTTTGAATTGATTCGGTTGGATAAATTTACCATGGCCCAATTAGATGCGAAACCAGATTATTTAGACCAGTATAAAGCAACCAATTCTAAAGAAATTCAGTTAATAGGTTTAAAGCACATCAACTTAAAAAATGAAAGTGCCAAAATTCGTGAGCGACTTAAAAAAGCGCAAACCAATACCATTTCAGCACAAGAAATTAAGGAAAACATATCAGAATTAGTGGATGTTGATTTTGTTCATTTACATAACCATTCTCAGTTTTCCATTTTACAATCTACCATAAGCATTAAAAAACTGGTGGCTTCGGCGGCCAAACACAATATGCCTGCAGTTGCTTTAACAGACCATGCGAACATGATGGGTGCATTTCATTTTGTAAAAGAAGTTACGCTTCATAATAAGAACGTAAAAGCCAAAAATGAAGCAGCTCTAGCCAAAGGGGAATTGCCTGTTGCCAAAGAAATCAAGCCTATTTTAGGGTGTGAGTTTTTTGTTTGTGATAATCATTTAGATAAATCAAGAAAAGATAATGGCTATCAAATGGTGTTGCTTGCCAAAAATAAAAAAGGCTATCATAACCTAGCAAAATTATCGTCTATCGCCTATACAGAGGGGTTTTATTACGTGCCTAGAATTGATAGAACATTAATCCAGAAATACAAAGCAGATTTAATTGTGCTCACGGGAAATTTATATGGCGAAGTGCCCAGTAAAATTTTAAATATTGGTGAAAACCAAGCAGAGGAAGCATTAATATGGTGGAAAGAAGCATTTAATGACGACTTATACATTGAATTGATGCGCCATAATCAAGAGGATGAAAAGCGCGTCAATCCAACTTTGATCAAGTTAGCAAAAAAGCATGATATTAAATGTGTAGCAACCAATAACACCTATTACGCTGAACAGGAAGATGCCAATGCCCATGATATTTTATTGTGTGTAAAAGACGGGGAAAAACAAGCCACACCCATTGGAAGAGGTCGCGGTTATCGTTACGGCATGCCTAATAAAGAATACTATTTTAAGTCTTCTGATGCCATGAAAAGCCTGTTTAAAGATGTGCCGCAAGCCATTTCAAATATACAGGAAGTAGTTGATAAAATTGAGGATTATCAATTATCGCGAGAAGTATTACTGCCTAAATTTGAAATACCAGAAACTTTTGATAATGAAGATGCGTATTTACACCATTTAACCTATCAAGGTGCGAAAAAACGATATAAAGACCTTTCTCCAGAAATTAAGGAACGTATTGATTTTGAACTGGATGTTATTAAAAACACGGGGTATCCGGGGTATTTTTTAATTGTTGAAGATTTTATTCGTGAAGCCCGAAACATGGATGTGTCTGTAGGTCCGGGTCGTGGTTCAGCAGCAGGGTCAGTAGTTGCATATTGCCTATGGATTACCAATATCGACCCACTTAAATACGACTTGCTTTTTGAGCGATTCCTAAACCCGGATCGTATTAGTATGCCCGATATTGATATTGATTTTGATGATGAAGGCAGAGGAAAAGTAATGGATTATGTTATTAAAAAGTACGGCAGCAATCAAGTAGCTCAAATTATTACCTATGGTACCATGGCAGCTAAATCATCTATCAGGGATACTGCCAGGGTTTTGGATTTACCCCTGTTTGATGCCGATAGAATTGCGAAATTGATTCCCACCATGTCCAAACTCAACAAAATTTTCAGTTTGAGTGAAAAGGAATTGAATAGTTCTTTTAGAGCTGAAGATTTGGAGAAAGTCAATCAACTATTAAATATTTCTGAAGGTGAAGATTTAGAAGCTGAAACCGTAAACTTAGCACGAACCTTAGAAGGATCCTTAAGAAATACAGGAATCCATGCCTGTGGCGTTATTATCACACCCGATGATATTACCAATTTTGTACCTGTGGCTACCGCAAAAGATTCAGATTTATATGTTACACAGTTTGATAACTCCGTAGTTGAGGAAGCCGGTTTGTTGAAGATGGATTTTCTGGGGTTAAAAACCTTAACCTTAATTAAAGATACCGTTAAAATAGTAAAAGCAAAACATGACATTTTACTGGATCCGGATAATTTTCCGTTAGATGATGAAAAAACATACGAGTTATTTCAGAAAGGTGAAACAGTAGGGGTTTTTCAATATGAATCACCAGGCATGCAAAAGCATTTAAAAGATTTAAAGCCTACAGTTTTTGATGATTTAATAGCAATGAATGCGTTATACCGTCCGGGGCCTATGGAGTATATTCCAAGTTTTGTAAAACGAAAACATGGTGAAGAAACTATTGAATATGATCTTCCGGTTATGGAAGAATACCTGAAAGAAACATACGGCATTACCGTCTATCAAGAGCAAGTGATGTTGCTTTCCCAAAAACTGGCAGATTTCACCAAAGGTGAAGCCGATGTATTGCGTAAAGCTATGGGAAAAAAGCAAATTACAGTGCTTGATAAAATGAAGCCGAAATTTATTGAGCAAGCGGGAGCAAAAGGGCATGATAAAGTTAAATTAGAAAAAATTTGGAAAGATTGGGAAGCATTTGCCAGTTACGCATTCAATAAATCACATTCTACATGTTATGCCTGGATAGCGTACCAGACCGCTTATTTAAAAGCGCATTATCCAGCGGAATATATGGCGGCAGTGTTATCAAATAATATGAATGACATCAAGCAAGTCACCTTTTTTATGGAAGAGTGCAAGCGTATGAAACTTAATGTGCTTGGGCCGGATGTGAATGAGTCTTATTATAAATTTTCAGTAAATAAAGAAAATGCAGTCAGGTTTGGAATGGGAGCCGTAAAAGGAGTTGGACACGGCGCTGTTAAAACCATTGTTGAAAACAGAAAAGAAAACGGTCATTATAAGTCTATTTTCGATTTGGCAAAACGCATTGACTTGCGTGCAGCCAATAAAAAAGCATTTGAAAACTTAGCACTGGCCGGAGGTTTTGATTGTTTTACCGTAACACATAGGGCACAGTATTTTCAAGATGAAGGTGATGGCATTACCTTTTTAGAAAAGGCTATAAAGTACGGAAGTAAGCATCAGGAAAACGAAAATTCTGCACAAGTTAGTTTGTTTGGTGATGCCAGTGACATACAAATCGCTGAACCACTGGTGCCACCATGTGAAAATTGGGGCACTATGGAAAAACTTGCCAGGGAAAAGGACGTGGTGGGAATTTATATTTCCGGGCATCCTTTGGATGATTTTAAAACAGAAATGAATACCTTCTGTAACTCCAGTATAGCTATGTTCAGGGATTTGGAAGCCTTTGTAAATAGAGAACTGGTTTTTGGTGGCGTAGTGACCGATGTGCAACATCGCGTTAGCAAACAAGGAAAAGGATGGGCGTTATTTACTATTGAAGATTATACAGATAGTTTTGAATTTCGAATTTTTGGTGAAGAATATCTCAAATTCAGGCACTTTCTATTGAAAAACAGTTTTGTGTTTGTTAAGATGTTTGTAAAAGACGGCTGGATAAATAAGGAAACAGGTAAAAAGAGTGAGCCACGTATGCAATTTAATAGTTTTCAATTACTCCATGACGTCATGGACAGTTATGCTAAAAAGTTATCCATTCAACTAAACATAAAGGATATTCAAGACGATAAAATCCAGAATTTAAAGGAATTAATTGGTATGCACCCAGGGAATCAGCTACTTAATTTTGTGGTGTATGACCATGAAGAAAACATAAAACTTAATATGCCAAGTAGAACCCAAAAAGTAAAAATTTCTCAGGAGTTATTGGATGAGCTTTCACAAAATGAGGTGTTTTATAAGTTGAATTAAAGGCAATTAAAACTAAAAATGTAATCGAATCAATCATCCGTGAAGTCAATTAGAATTTCAGACTTTTTAATTTTTATATAAGCTCAAATCCAATTTCACTTTTTTTAAATAAAATATTTTTAATTTTTATTCGTTTTTTAGGTAGGGATTTTCAAAAGTTACCTGTTATACTATATATACTAATAATTTAAAAACCCCATCATGAAAAAACTTAAATTTTTAATTATTTTGTTGATTTTTGGTTTTATTGCATGCCAAAATGATACGGTTGCCCCATCACTTTCAAGCGAAGAAACTGTTGCCGCTGAGGTTATAATTGAAGAAACCGAGAGCGTTTTGGATGACATATCCTTGTATTCTGAAAGTTCTTTTGGAGTGGATTTATCTGCTTCCGTAACTGGGAAAGATTCCGGTTCAAAGGATAACATAAATAAGCACGGTCGTTCTGGGTTTTTTAGTGATTGTGCTGATATTGTTGTAACCATAAGCGGTGATATGATTACAGCATCCGTTACGTTTACAGGAGATTGTTTAGATTGGAATGGAAATGTTATTACCGGAACCATTACCAAAACATGGTCACGTACAGACACCACCAAGGAACGAACTATTACTGTTGAGAATTTAAGTATCAATGGTTATGTAATTAATGGCACAAAAACATTTACATATACTGTAAGTAATGCTAACGGGAATCATGAAATGACGGGTTCAGTTAATATTTCAGTTGAGACTGAATTTGGTACAATTACCAAAGTTGGTACAAGAACTGTTGAAATTACCGCTGGTGGAGAGACAGATACTTGGGAGGATGATGAGAAAACAATCACGGGATCTTTTGTTTATACAGGTGCTTCCGGTGCTACTTTTAGTGTTGAGATTACAACGCCTCTAGTTAAACCTGCAGGATGTCATTATATGGCATCTGGTATTAAAGAATATACAACTGCCAATGGAACTGCTGTTTTAGATTATGGAGATGGAACATGTGATGATGTAGCAACAAAAACGGGACCTGACGGTACGCTTGTTGAAATTGAGTTAGGAAAGAAAAGACATCATTAAGATTAATTGAAACACTTTAAAAAAGAGGCTGTCTAAAAAGTTGTCATTGCGAATGAAATGAAGCAATCTGTAAATTTCAAATTGTTGGTTTACAGATTACTTCGAAATAAAAATTTCTCGTAATGACGGTTAATATATACTTTTTAGACAGCCTCTTTTTTATTGGATAAAGAATTGATTTAGTTGCGCAAAGGATAGAAGCGATATCCTTTTTTGTGAAGCACGTTTATTAGAAGGGTTGATATTTAGTTCGGTTGTTTTGGTTGATTTGACATTAAAATCAAATTTAAAGCTGCTTCACAGAAAAGATTTAGCGGATAGCCTGACATTTTGAACAACAAAATGATGCGTCCTAAAACATTATAGCATAAAATAATGTAGCTATAGTTAAAACAAATTGTTGACATGTAAGCTTTAGAGATTTTTTTGACTAATTTTGTAAATAAGATTAAAGTAAAACACAATTAAATTAAAATATTATGGCATTAGAGATAACAGATGCAACGTTTGAAGCAACGGTTTTAAAAAGCAAACAACCAGTCATGGTAGATTTTTGGGCAGCTTGGTGTGGACCTTGTAGAATGGTAGGGCCCATTATTGAACAAATAAGTGAAGAATATAAAGGAAAAGCAGTTGTAGGTAAAGTGGATGTAGATGCCAATCAAGAGTTTGCGGCAAAATATGGCGTACGTAACATACCAACCGTATTGGTTTTCCAAAACGGAGAAGTAGTAGGACGTCAAGTAGGTGTAGCGCCAAAAAACGCGTATACAGAAGCTATTGACGCTTTATTGTAGAAGAAAATGAATAAAGGAAATTAAAAAGGTTTGCCGTTATGGTAAGCCTTTTTTTTATTTTAGAAGAAACGAAAATTAATAAATATTAAAAATTATCTTTATAAAAAATATTTTTAATAAGAGGGCGAAGCGGTTGAAATGCTTCTCGATAGTATTTTTAATTTTAATAAAATAATTAAATTTAAACGAGCGAAAATATAAAATCATGAGTGAAAAAATAAAAATTCAAGACGTTATTGATAAGAAATTAATTGAAGAACGCAAGGTATTTCTTTGGGGTCAAGTTGATGATAAATCTGCAAAGCATGTCATAGATAGGTTAATGTATTTAGATGCGTTGGAAACTAAGGACATACATTTATATGTGAATAGTCCCGGAGGTTATGTGACTTCAGGATTTGCTATTTATGATTGTATGAAGTCATTAAAAAGTGATGTATCAACCATCTGTACAGGTTATGCCGCCTCTATGGGCTCCATTATCTTATCTGCAGGTAAAAAAGGAAAACGTTTTATACAACCACATGCCCGGGTAATGATTCACCAACCAAGTGGTGGTGCTCAAGGGCCAGCAAGTGATATTGAGATTACGGCTAAAGAAATTATAAAAACAAAAGAATTGAGCGCAAAAATTCTGGCTGACAATTGTGGGCAATCCTTTGAAAAGATAATGAAAGATTTTAATCGGGATCATTGGATGAGTGCCGAGGAATCTGTTGCCTATGGAATTGTTGATAAGATAGCCCCCTAACCCCTGAAGCGGGGATTTATAGGTGGTATTTATAATGAATTAAACAAAAATGGATTCCTAATAGTTAATCAAAATGACAGCTAGTTAGGACTTACCCCTCCCCCTTGGGGAGGTCGGGTTGGGCTTATGAACTTACAGGAGGAACTCAATAAAGTTAGCGGATTTAAAAGTTTGGAACTACTTGCTAAACAAGTTGTTGAAGGGTTTATTGCCGGTATGCATAAAAGTCCGTTTCATGGATTTTCGGCAGAATTTGCTGAACATAAAATTTATAATCAAGGTGAAAGCACCAGGCATATAGATTGGAAGTTATTTGCTAAAACAGACAAACTGTATACCAAACGCTATGATGATGAAACTAATTTAAGGTGTCATATTATAATAGATAATAGCAGTTCCATGCATTATCCAAAGATGACTTCTTTTAAAATAGATCATCTTAATAAAATTGCCTTTTCCGCATTGGCCGCAGCATCCTTAATGCAAATGCTTAAAAAACAACGAGATGCTATTGGATTAAGTATTTATAGTGATGCTTATGATTATTATGCCCCAGAAAAAGGAAGTGAACGGCATCATCAAATGTTATTGCATCAACTTAGTGATGCAGTAGTTGCAAAGCCATTACATAAAAATACCGACACCTATAAATACTTACATGAGATTGCCGAAAAAATCCATAGGCGTTCTATGATATTTTTATTTACGGATATGTTTCAGGCAACCGTTGAAGAATCCAAATTATTTGAAGCGCTCAGGCATTTAAAATATAACAAACATGAAGTCATATTATTTCATGTTTTTGATAAAAAAAAGGAGATGGATTTTGATTTTGATAACAGGCCCAAACGTTTTATAGACGTTGAAACGGGGGAGTATATCAATTTATTTTCTGAAACGGTTAAGGAAAATTATCAGGATGCGGTTCATAATTATTTTGAAGGTTTAAAATTAAAGTGTGCACAATACAAAATTAAATATGTAGAAGCCGATATTAATAATCATTTTAATAACATCCTTACAACCTACATGATAGAACGTCAAAAATTTGTTTAATAAAAATAATATTTAAAAAACACAAAAAACGTTTGAGATATAAAAAAAGGCATGTATATTTGCAACCGCAATAAAGCAACGGTCTGGTAGTTCAGTTGGTTAGAATGCCGCCCTGTCACGGCGGAGGTCGCGGGTTCGAGTCCCGTCCAGACCGCAAGATTGCTAAAAGCTCTGAGAAATTAGGGCTTTTTTTAGCAAGTTAAAGAAGTTGTGTTGTCTGACAGATGTAGTAGTCTGTCAATATGGTAGAGATGCTGAATGAATTTCAGCACAAACCAATGAGAAGCTTTCCTTTTTTCTTTACAGAAGATTGGGATGCTTTTTTGTTTTATGAGGTTAATCTGTAAAGGAAGAATGTAAGCTCATTATTTAATAAAAATTATAGAGTCTGTTATCGTAGCACACTCTTTGTATAGTAGCTTATAGTCAATAACACTATCTTTTATATACATTTTATTTCCAACTTTAAATACTCCATTTAATAAGGAAAGTTTGTTGTTGTTGGAAATAGCAGTGAAACGTAAAGTGTCAATTGAATTGTCTTGATAACTAACTTGTATGACATATTTACATTGCTCATATTCTGCACAACTCACTATGATAATTACCAATAAAATAAAGACTAATTTTTTCACCAAGGGAAGTTTTAATTACTCCTAAAAT
>Ga0207906_1000119_pt1 | contig 57374 bp, 51 predicted proteins | sample LinPmetageLP37_FD_184050 | JGI IMG/M metagenome (GOLD analysis project Ga0207906, IMG submission 184050) | Marine viral communities from the Pacific Ocean - LP-37 (SPAdes) | ecosystem: Environmental > Aquatic > Marine > Oceanic | place: Pacific Ocean | collected 2010-06-16 | reverse complement strand
CTCAGCCTGCTTGAGAATCGCCAGGATCTGGCTGTCAGTATATCGGGATGTCTTCACGGAAATGTCCTCGGGTTAGGTTGCGAGAATATTCCACTTTTAAGTTCCGTTGTTTTTCGGGGGGATTACCATGCGGCTTGAGGAAGCCGCGTCAAGTTGAAGTACACCTGATCGGGCGTCTGGCGATCAAGGCCCTGATGTCGCCGTCGGCTGTTGTAGAACGCAAAGTACGTACCCAGCCCGCTTCTTGCCTGTCGCGCATCCTCGTAGGCCTTGAGATAGACCTCCTCGTATTTCACGCTTCGCCATAACCGTTCGATGAACACGTTGTCCATCCAGCGCCCGCGTCCATCCATGCTGATCCGGATGTCTGAGCGCTTGAGTACGCCGGTGAAGGCCGTGCCCGTGAACTGGCTGCCCTGATCCGTATTGAATATCTCCGGCGTGCCGTAGTCCGCGATCGCGGCCTCAAGCGCTTCAACACAGAAGTCATCGTCCATCGTGTTCGAGATACGCCACGACAAGACTTTGCGTGAATACCAGTCCATGACCGCCACCAGATACAAGAAGCCGCGTGCCATCGGCAGATACGTGATATCCGTACACCAGACCTGGTTGGGCCGATCGATGGTCATATCCCGCAGCAGGTACGGATAGATCCGATGCCCCGGCGCGGGCCCTGTCGTTCTTGGCTTGGGATACAAGGCCGTCAAGCTCATGATCCGCATCAGGCGCTGTATGCGCTTTCGATTAACGACGAGCCCTTGGTCGGCGAGTTCATCGCCGATCCGGCGACTGCCAAGAAATGGCCATGCCAGATGCACTGCGTCGATACGCTTCATCAGCTCGTCATCGACGTCATTCGTGACCGAGGGCCGGTAGTAGACGGTCGAACGGGCGATATCGAGCAACTGGCACTGACGCACGATGGAGAGTGGCTGGCCAGAGGTGATCATGACCCGCCGCGCTTGTTGGGGAAGCGCGCGAGTCCGCGTTCTAAAAAATCGCGTTCCATGCTCAGTTCGCCGATCTTGGCGTGCAGCTCGGTGATCTGCGCTTGAGAGTCGGCCTGCGCGGCGCCCTTGTCGAAGGTGCCGCTGGCACCGTCGATCAGCTGACGTTTCCACTGCGTGATCTGGTTCGGGTGGACGTCGTACTGCTGCGCCAGCCCGGCGAGTGTGCCTTCGTCACGCACGGCGGCCAAGGCGACCTTGGCCTTGAAGGCGGGTGAATGATTTCTGCGTTTGCGTCGCATGCCTGCTCCTTGAGCCCAAAGGCTATGTGAAGCAGCTTGCCACTTATCGTGCTGTCCAAAAACTGGGGTCCAGCTCAGTTTTTTCCCGTATTCGCGGACGATCAGGTAGAGCCTAGCTGATGCCGCTGATCCTCTGTTTCGATCCGTTGATCGGTCCGCAGATTTTAGAAGCGCTCGGTGCAATCGGACACATCAGTTAGGGCTTCGGCGACGGCCTGATATCGACGGCGGCGTACGCGGTCTCGCTAGCGCATGCCAAAAAATCCCTCGGCAGTCGCATTGTCGGCACCGTGGTCGAGGGCGGTCATGCTGCAGATGAGCCCGTGATCTGCCACAAACGCCTGATCCTCGCCGCTGGTGAAACGCATACCGAGATCGGAGTGCAGCACCACCGGCTCGTCGACAGAACCGATTTCTATACAACCATTGTGACGGCCTTCTTGGCTCCGTGATGAAGCGTCTCTGCAATGCCCTTGTCATCGGGGATAGGGTCACAGTGCCCTCGGACTCTGGATCGAAACGCTACTAACACCGGGGCATGGTCGGGAATTAACTGTTCTTTAACCAGGTTTAAAGCAAAACAGCCTAATGGGAGGCTAAGGTCTCTGCCTGTACGAATCCAAACACAAGTGGCAGTGACTTCCGGGAAAACTAGTTTATGCATTCAAGTTGTTGATGCCGATATTGAAGTTCGCAAATCGCTCAAGAGTCTTTTCCGTGGCACAGCTATTGATTTTTATAGCTATGCGGGCGCGGAAGAGTTTCTAAACAGAGGTGCAACGCGCACGGGTTGTGTGTTGATTGAACTCTGTTTGGGCGGCATGAACGGAATCGCGCTGCAAAAAGAGTTAATCAAACTGGGCAGCGCTATCACGGTCATCATGCTGAGTAGTTGCGGGAGCCTAAATTACGCTGTTGCGGCGATGCGCCTGGGCGCCGCTGATTTTTTTACCAAGCCGTTCGATCCCGAACGGTTGCGCGCACGCACCCTAGATCTTTTGAACGCCGATCAGGATGAGGATGCTGTTCGCCGTACTCGAGCCAAACGTATTGGACTTGTCGATACGCTGACGCCCCGAGAGGAGCAGGTTCTTCGGTTGATTGTCGATGGCTTACGAACCAAAAAAATGGCCGAGATGCTCACTATCAGTCCGCGCACGGTGGAGGCGCATCGGAGCAATATAATGCAGAAGCTCGGTGCAGAATCGTTGGCGGATCTTGTCAGAATCTGGATGTTTTCTCGAACAAAAACCTACAACGCAGCCAAGGTCATATCAGGTTAAACAAGCAGGACAGTTCCGACGCGTCAAAGATCTGTCCGATTTTATATTTTCAAGTTTCTACTATGACCCGCCATGCCCTTAAATGTGGATGGCTGGTTGATTCAACAGTCAAGAGTATTACGATGGAGCAGTGGTTGACGAATGCCTGGAATTGGATAGGGAGCAACTCCAAGGCGTTATCTACATTCATAAGCCTGGGCACGTTGTTTGTCTGGCTCTTCTACGCACAGTTATTGTTTGCAGGTTTCAAAAGACAGCGGCAGGCACGCATTTTGATCAACCAGGGCTGGGGCCGTGAACTGAACTCGGTCTGTCTCATCGCCAACATGAGCCATGAGCCTATATATATTCAGTGCGTCATTATTATTCTGCGATCAGAGCAGGGGGAATATCGCAGTTCCGTAACCGATCTCGAGAGCGCAAATACTCCCGATGAAAGGAAGAGGACTGGCGACATTACTCGCCAAGGTCCACTCCTGTCTGGCAGTCAGATGAATCTGGGGACGTTTCAGGCCCTGATTCGACAAGCCGCACGCCATCATGACCTGACCTGCAATGACAATCCGGGTAGCGAAATCGGGCTGCAGGCTGTCACCGTCACCGTAATCAGTAGCTATGGCCCCGAAGGCGGGGTCATCGGCACGCAGCGAGAGTTTATGGTGTCTGGCGAAAATCGCGACCAGATGGTCCCTTCGTCAATCGATAGCCGACGGCTGGTGAACAGACAGGCGCGGAGAAAGATGCGGCGCTGGCTTGAGGAGTCGGTCTGAGTGGTGTCGAAAAGCCCTGGATTCGCTGATGGTCCTGAGTATCGGCGCGTGACGACCGTTGCAAGGGACTCTACGGTGATCCAGTCAGGGTCCATAGCTGCTTGATGATCGCCGGAACGCTGTTGCACCTGTATCAAACGCTGGCCGGGCATGATGGCTGCATCCGCGGCTCGCGACGCCGGTTCCAGAGTTTGCTTGAAGTTAAGGCAGCCGGAAGGAAAGAGGGCGTAATGTAGATTGATCCGCTACCGGCTGAACTGCAGGCCAGTGGTATAAAGGGATACGGCGCACATCATATGCGAGGCGTGGCTATCACTATTCCAATACGTCCCATCGGCTTCTTCGTGCATCACCAGGGCCACGGCCATGTGCGACGCGCCAGTGCACTCATCGAGCAGATGCCGGCGCGACCCGTGACAGTATTCTGTGCCAGGCCGGATCTGTTTGCGATTGAGCGCTCCGACGTGTCGATTGTGGCACTGCCGGATTTTCACTGCCAACCACCGGCGACCAGCCAACTGCTTAATCAGCCCAGTTCGACTGCGCTCGACTGTGCGCCGTTGGGGGTGGGTGCACTGCGCAACAGCATGGGCATCCTCGCGCAGTGGTTTCGCGAGGCTGACCCGGCATTGTTTGTGGTCGACGTCTCTGCCGAGGTCGCTCTGCTGGCTCGAATATGCAGCGTTCCCACGGTCAAGATTCGTATGCATGGCAATCGCGGCGACCTGGCACACGACGCCGCCTATAGCGCTTCGGTCGCCTTACTGGCGCCGTTCGACGAACGCCTGGAGCAGCCGGAGTTTCCTTGCGCTTACCGCGCAAAGACAGAATATATCGGGGGCTTGGTAGGGCAACGAAAACCGCCGCGAGATCGTGCGGCTGCGCGCCAGCGTCTGGGCCTGCCGCAGGATCGAATGATTGTTGTGACATTGTCCGGGGGCGGTGGTCTTGGAGCCAATATTGGCTCATTGACGGTCGCAGCGCGCGCCTATCCCGACGCGCTCTGGTTGCTCATCGGGCTCTCGGCTCGTAGAGGACATGAGACCGACTTTCGGAATCTGCAGCTTATAGGCTGGGTCGATAACACCCTGGACTATATTTGCGCGGCAGATGTGGTGGTGGCGCCGGGCGGCGACAATACCGTGCACGAGATAGCACAGGTAGGGCGGCCTTTCATTTGTATCCCCGAGTGGTGTTACTACGCTGAACAGGAGTGTAAGGCGCAGGCCTTGGCGCGTCTGGGGGTTGCCGTGTACTCGCCCACCTGGCCGGCCGATTTTGGCGCCTGGCGTGCGCTCGTAGAACAGGCAAGAGCCTGCGATCTGGATGTTCAGCGGAGTCTGACATGCGAGCATGCAGCCGTTGATGGCGCGCGTTTTCTTGATCAGTTGGCGAACACTCTCTGGGCCGAGAATGACGCCGCATGTACCGAACAGCCGTGGGGCAGGTCTGGGCACGCGGCGGCAAGTGCCCGTCGTCTTACGAGTTCGAGCACTTGAAGACGCCGCCCGACACCTCACCCGCGTTTTTTGAACGGCTCTACCAGAGCGCCGCTGACCCCTGGGATTTCCAGTGCAGCCCGTATGAAACCGCCCGTTACCAGCGAATGCTGAACGCGCTCGACGGCCGGTCATTTGACTGTGCTTATGAACCCGGCTGTTCCATCGGCGCTTTTACCGAACGGCTGGCACCTTATTGCGGTGAACTGCTGGCCTGTGACGCCTCGATAACCGCGGCAGACCGTGCTCGCAAACGGCTGCAGCACTTTCCTCACGTGACGGTCACTCATGCGGCACTGCCAGACGGGCTGAGTCAGCGGTCGTTCGATCTGATTGTTCTGGCCGAAATGGGCTACTACTTCGAGGTCCCGGTGTTGGAGAACCTGGCGCGTGAACTCGCAGCGCGCTTACGACCGGGCGGGATAATGCTGGGCTGTCACTGGCTAGGCGAGTCCGCTGATCATGTGCTCCACGGCGCGCAGGTCCACGCCGTAGTGCAACAGAGCGGATTCATTCCCAGGCTGCCCCGTCCCGCGTCAGACGACGGCTATCAGCTCGATATATGGACAGCGGACCGGTGAACAGCAGGTTGCCAACGTTGACGGAGTTCTCTGAGCCGCCTCGGGCAGACGAGTACCGTGAGGCTCTGCTGGATATCCAGGGTCAGATGATCGAATGGGCCGGTTTCGAGCCGACACGCCTGCAGCGACGGCTTGAGGCGCTGATGCATATCGCGCGGCACGATCTCGGTCTGGCCCGTCTGGCCGAAGGTCATCTCGACGCGCTTTCGATTCTGGACGAGGCGGGCATGAAACCGCACGCCGGCGCGTTGTACGGTATCTGGGCATCCGGCGGGCCGGCGGATACCACGGTTCTGGGCGGTTTGGCCGTGCAGACACTGACCGGCAGCAAGCCTTTTTGTAGTGGTGCGGGATTGGTTGATCGTGCGTTGATCTGGGTCGGCAGCGCGCACGCATTGGTAGAGGTCGATCTCGCATCCCATGCCCGGCATCACCGTTGGGATGGTAGCGGCTGGTGCGTTGATGCTCTTGCGGGTGTTCAGACCTGGACGGGTACATTCAACGCGTTGCCGACCGAACGCCGCATAGGCAACGGCGACCGAGACTGGTACTTCGAGCGCGCCGGCTTCTGGCTCGGGGCGTTGTGTCCGGCCGCCTGCTGGGCCGGTGGCGCGCTGGGTCTGCTGGATTACGCGATCAGCGTCGCGCGAGATCATCCGATTTCACAGGCGCATCTTGGCCGGATGCTATCGGCTGCATTTGGCATGGAGAGCGCGCTTCTGGCGGCCGCCACGCCGCTTTCGCCCGAACTGGCGGGTTTACGATGTGCGCACACACGCGCGCTGGCAGCACGCCATCTCGCCGAGCGTGCCAGCACACAGATCATCGATGAGTTCAGCCGTCTTCTCGGCCCACGACCTTTGATTGCTGTGCCATCGATCGCACGTCGCATACAAGAACTACAGATCTATCAGCGTCAGAGTCACGCCGACCACGATCTCGCAGAACTGGCAGCTACCGTCATCGCCAGCAGCCCGGTGAACGACTGATGCCTACAACCGAGCCGCCTGTACTGCGGGCGTTGGATGCACTACTGGACCAGCCCGATCTGCCGCTGGCGACAATCGGCCCGATCGCCCTCATCGCGCCACACCCTGACGACGAGACGCTGGGCTGCGGCGGGCTGATGGCGCTATGCGCACGCCTTCACGTGCCGGTTACCGTTATTGCCATGACAGACGGGGAGGGATCGCATCCCGGATCGCTTCAAACCACGCCCGAGCAACTGATCAGATGGCGCGCCGAGGAACGCGCGCGGGCACTGACCGAGTTGGGCGCTCAGGAGGCGCGGATCGAGCGCCTTCGTCTTCCAGATGGCGGCATGCGTGACTTGAGCGTCGCGGCCAGACAGCACTGTGTTCGGCAACTCGTGGGTATTCTGCGTCGCGATTGTGTACAAACACTGCTTGTAACCGCACCTGACGACGACCACCCGGATCATCAGGCGAGCTACGCTCTTGTGCGACTTGCTCTGACGCATATGGCAGGGCTACGCACAATGCTATACGCAGTGTGGCCTCCGCGTGGTGTCAGAGCCCGCGGCGCACGCTGGTCTCTGAACATAGCAGACGTACAGGAGCACAAGATTCGAGCCATTACCTGTTTTACCTCCCAGCGAGGCGAGATCGTCAAGGATGACCCCGCCGGCTTCATCATGCCCCAGGCGTTGCTCACGCGTTCGCAGGCCGTCCATGAGCTTTTCTACCCCGATAAATAGAGACGATTCCTGTTTAATCGCGATTAAGGCGGCGCTGGCATGTCGCGCCCATACTTGCGTCTTGTTGGTTAGCGAATCGCGACGGGTCAAAGCATCTGATGGATGACATCGGGCATGAAAACGACTTGCTGGCAGTAGACGGGCGTTCGCAGGGATCTGCCTTGCATATCGTTCATATCGCCTTGCAGGGCTGTATCAAATCCGGCGATATCAACTACGGACTGACGGCCGATACCGGCGGCCATATACGCTATCTGCTGGAAGAGGTTCGCGCCCTGCGCGAGATGGGCGTTGCCCAATCCGTGGTCACCCGGGCTTTCGCGGACGAGCGTCTGGGCTACGAATACCAGCAACAGTCTGAAATCCTGATGCCAGGGGTGACGCTGCATCGCCTGTACGGTGAATCGCCAGGGTATCTGGCCAAGGAGGATATTCACCGGGATCTCGACGGCCTGGCCGATGCCATGGCGCTTTGGCTTGAAGGGCTACCCAGGCTGCCGGATTTGCTGCATGCACATTACGCCGATGCGGGTGTGCTAGCGCTTGGCATGCGTGAGCGATTCGGTATTCCGTTCTTTTTCACCGCCCATTCCCTTGGCGCCGTGAAAGCCCGATGTCTGGAATCATCGCCAGGGTTTGTCGACGGTGCTCCCGAGTCGATGAGGCGACGCATTGCCACCGAGCAGCACGTTATCGACCACGCCGATATGATCGTGGCCAGCTCTGAGGATGAGGCTCAAACCCAATATGGGCTCTACCAGCGTTCAGATTCCGCTCGTCCGATCAGCGTCAATCCGCCAGGGTGCGATCAGCAGCGATTTCGCGAGCCGGCATCCGGCCACCGTATCGAGGCGTCGCTGCAGCGATTTCTTGCTGATCCGGAAAAGCCGATCCTTTTATGCCTCGCACGGCCGGTACGAAAGAAGAACCTTGTCGGCGTAATCGATGCCTACGCACAAGACACGGCGTTACGCGCACGTGCGAATCTGGTTATCTTTGCCGGTACGCGAGGGGCTATTGCAGATCAGGAGCCCGAATGCGCAGAGGTATTGCAGGCGATTGTGGATCGCGTCGAATATCATGATCTTTATGGCAGCGTGGCGTTCCCAAAGCAGCATCGCGCTAGTGACGTACCCGCGATTTACCAACATGCCGCAGGCAGCGGCGGGGTGTTCGTCAATGCTGCATTCAATGAGCCATTCGGACTGACCTTTATAGAGGCCGCAGCCGCAGGCCTCCCGGTGATTGCCAGCAGCAGCGGCGGGGCCCGGGATGTGCTGGGACGCTGTAATAATGGAATACTTGTTGACCCATACGACGGTGCAGCCATAGCCCAAGCGGCCCACTGCCTGCTCGACGACCGGGATCGATGGCAACGCCACGCGCGCGCGGGCCAGGCGGCCGCTCGTTACTACAGCTGGCAGCGACACGCACAACAGTATCTGCGTGACTGCGAGCTGGTAACCGATACGGCCAAGGCCAGGCATATCGCGCGCCCGGCAGCGCAGCCCACCCGGCGATCTGATTCGATCGCGACCGCGCCGAGCGTGCTGCTCGTAACAGATATGGACGATACGCTGCTGGGCGACGCCCCAGCACTTGAAGCGTTCGCGGCGTGGCTGGCCGAGCACTCCCAGGTTCGCTACGCGGTGGCTACCGGAAGGAATGCGAGCGAGGCGAGGGCACAACTGATGCGCTGGCGTGCCCCGGTGCCAGACGTGTTGATCAGCGGCGTCGGCGCGGAAATACATTGGCCAACATCGAGTGTGGATAGCGGACGACGAACCCGCCTAACCGATCTGCGGCACGCGGACACGCAATGGGCCAGCCAACTCACGGCACGGTGGCAGCAAAATGCCTGCGCCGAGATCCTGGCGACCTGTCCGGCGCTTACTAAACAGCCGGCGGATGCGCAGGGGGCCAATAAGCTCAGCTATTGGACTGACCACGGCCCTGATATCGTCGCGCTCGTAACCCAGCACCTTGCAAAGGCGGGACTGGCTGCACAGGTCGTATACTCCCACAGCCGATTCGTCGATGTGCTTGCCCCAGGCGGGGCTAAGGGCGGGGCGGCTGAGCATGTCGCACGCCACTTGGATATACCGCCGGCATATGTAGTGGGTGCCGGCAACTCGGGTAATGACACGGATCTGTTGTGCCTTGCCGGGCATGGCATTGCAGTTGGAAACTGTGACGACGATCTTCGCAACTTCGCATCGACCGCCAAGGTCTATTTCGCGCAGGCGCATTACGCTGGCGGTTTGATTGAAGGCATGCACTACTGGCTGGGGCGAGGATCTCTAGCTGTAAAGACGGGTTGAAGCAGGTTACATGGCGTCATACGCCCCTTTTACGCCATCCGCGTCGCCGGTCAAGATCAGTGTTCTTACGCTCGTTCGCGGTCGACAGACGCAACTGGACAACTTTGTTCGAGCCTTGTGCAGGCAAACGGACCCGGCGTTCGAGCTCGTCATTGCCAGCATGCAGAGCGAACCGCCTGCGGTTGAGAACGATCTGCCTTTCCCGGTGCGTGTGGTGACTGTAGACGGTGACTCATTGCCGTTGGCGCAGGCGCGTAATAGTGCCGCCGAGGCAGCGCGAGGCGAACTGTTGATCTTTCTCGATGTGGATTGTATTGCCGCGCCTGGGTTAGTGGCCCATTACGCCAGAATGTTGTCCTGTCATGACCTTTGCCTGATGGGCGATGTCCGCTACCTGCCTGCAGATGCGCCTGTCAGTGAATGCGACTATCCCGTGCTCCAGCGCCTTGCCATCCGGCATCCTGCGCGGCCGGTGCTCTGTGGAAATGAACTCCGTCATGAAGACAACCCAAGAGCCCTGTGGGGCCTTTCGTTCGCTCTTCGACGCCGCAGATTTTTCGAGGCCAATGGCTTCAACGCGGACTTCTGCGGCTACGGCGGCGAAGAGACCGATTTTGCGATGCGTCTGGCGTTGATCGATACGCGCTTTGCGTGGGCCGCCGGCGCTCGATCGCTTCATCAGTGGCACCCGATATCGCGGCCGCCGTTAGAGCACTTCAGCGCAATTATTGCCAATGCACAACGCTTTCATGTGGCCTGGGGGAGTTGGTGCCTTGAATATTGGCTAGAAGCATTTGTGCAGATGCGACTCATTGAGTGGTCGATTGACGCCCGGCGTATCTCGCTGCTACGAGAGCCCACGTCGCACGAACTAGCACATGCGTTTGACGAAGGTAGTAGCAAGGTTTTCTGAACTTTGACGGCTGCTCGGTTCCGCCTCGCGTTCAGCCTTTGCGCGGAGCCTCCAGTCATATCAGTTCATTACACGTTGGAAGCTCAGGTCCAGCAGCTGTTGAGCGCTTTTCTATAGGCAGATAGCTGTTCATACGCTGCTGCCGTCAGCGGCGACAGGGCGCTAATCACAACAGCTGGCAAGCTTGGCAGCTTATACGCGCTTATACAGATACGGTGACAGCTCGAAGGCCGATATCATCGCAAAAGACAGGTTGGGAATGGTTCTGGCTAAACGCCAGGTTAGACAAGCGTGCGCTGTGTAATATCAGCCTTAATTTTCAAAGCATTGAAAAGGAATTTTCAGCCTATGTCCGTGGCAAGCAAGAGCAACACAAAACAGACAGCTTCAGCCGATGATTCTCCAGACAGTTGCCTTGTAACAAAGCTCGGCTACTACATCGAAGTGACTGATGAAGAGCGCGAGTTACTTGCAAGTCTTGAAAAGGCTGAACAGCCGGTGTCGGCGGGCGAGCAAATCTTCGCTGGTGGAGATAAAAACGACAAGTTGTTTGTAGTGAAACACGGCTGGCTTTATACCTGCACGTACTTGCCGGATGGTGGGCGCCTGGTCGTGCGCGTTTATCACGCCGGCGACATCATCGGCATGCCGGCGCTGTCCTTCAATCACCATACCGTCAACTTGCGTGCAGTGACCGATGGATGTCTTTGTCCTTTTCCGAAAAGTCAGTTGGACGTCGTTATAAAAGATGCGCCCCGGATTACTACGCTGCTGCTGACTTTTGCTGCGCGCGAAGAAGCGATCCTCGTCGATACGCTACGCGCGACAAGTCGCATGCGCCCCGAGGCGCGCATCGCTTATCTGCTTTTAAGCATTCACGCACGGCTGAAAATAACCAACTCGAAGATGCAGAACTGTTTTCGGCTTCCTCTTAATCAGACCGACATCGGCGATGCAATTGGCTTGACCAACGTCACCGTGAGTCGAACGTTATCGGCAATGGAAGCAAAAGGACTGTTCAAGCGCAGCGGTGGCGATATCACGCTGCTAGCGCTAGAAGAATTGAAGGAGCAATGCGATTTTCAGGACCGACACGCGTCCATGGATACATCCTGGTTTCCGTATTGATAGCATGAACTCATGCTCGATTGGGTGGTTGTAAAGTACAAAACGACGCCGTTGCCGCGTTTTGACTTGGCGTCAAGAAACTTAGGCCTAGGCGGACGAAGCTCTGACACTAAAGGAATAACCACGTCGCAATGTCGTATTTAACATAATATACATTATGTTCAGTGGCTGTAGTATGAGTGTCGTTGCCTGATTGCCTGCAACCTGCTTTCTCAATCGCAACGATGTTAGTGATGTCAATCAATGTCGGGTGTTGTGTAACGCCTGAAATCCGCATTCGAAATCGTAAATTTCCGCTGGCCTTGCATGGCTGGATACTCACGGATGCGCCTGGTCGTCGAACAATTTCATGCAAGCGCGTCACCACAGCTTTCGCACTGGGTTACTCCTGGCCGAGAGAATCACGCTCGGCGCAGGACCACCGCTCGTGACCAACTCCGGCGCTGACCATTCGCGCAAAGTGCGCTCGTAAATATCACGGCTAGTCGATTCGCAGATGGTCGCCGAGCCATCGGATCCCGGCATCGATCTTCGGGTTCAGTTGTCGGCTGCGTGGCCAGACCAGATGCAGATCGAGGCCGGTGGCTCGGTACGCCGGCAGTATCTCGACCAGCGCACCGCTCTCCAGTTCTTCCTTGATCAACCAAGTGGCCAGTTGGGCCACGCCGAATCCGTCCTTGACGACACCGATCTGGGCTTCGGCACTTCCCAACACCATGCGCCCCTGCATCAGCCGATATTCGGTGCGGCCGTCGCTGGCGCTCAGTCGCCAGGGCGTGGTGCTGCCGTCTGCCCGGCCGTACAGAATGCAGTCGTGTGGCGAGAGATCATCGATGCTGTGCAGCCCGGCATGTTGCTCGATGTAGGCCGGCGCAGCACAGAGAATCAGCTGCTCCGTACCCAGATAGCGGAATCCCAGTTCTTCGCCCGACTGCTGGAACGAACCGATGCGTACGGCGATATCCACACCCTCCTCGATCAGATCGACGAAACGGTCCGAGAAAACAACGTGAGGTTCGAGCCCGGGGCTCTGCTTCCAGAACGTCAACAACGGCGGCATCACGCGCATACGGCCAAAAGCCGCCGGCAGGTTGATTCTCAGTCGCCCCACCGGTTCCGTCCCGTCAGCCGCCAGGATGGCTTCGGCATCCGCCAATTCAGCGAGCACCCGCGTACAGGTCGCGTAGAAGCCGGCGCCGGCTTCGGTCAGGACGAGCCGGCGCGTCGTGCGGGCAAACAGCTTCGTGCCCAGCCGCGCTTCCAATCGTCCGACGCTCTTGCTGATGGCCGATGTAGTGAGATTCCGCCGGACGGCGGCCGCCGTAAAGCTCCCCAGATCGGCGGCCGTGACGAATGTCTCGATTCCTTTCAGGCGTTCAGACGACACCATGGGCACACATTTGGGGTTTGGAATTTTATTCAACAATAATGCGAAAAAACTCCGCAATACAAACCCTTTTTTCCAGAATACTATCCGGCGAGTGATTCATACGGAGTGTCCAGATGGCACCAACCTCTCTTTCCTCGTACGCCGAGCCGCAAGACAGCGCCGATACCGCGGGGCGCGGCCTATCGATCTTACTGCTTGCGATCTCGGCTTTTGTCATCGTGACGACTGAATTCGTGATCGTTGGATTGCTGCCCGCCCTGGCTCGCGATCTTGATATCTCGATCTCGACAGCGGGCCAGCTTGTCACCCTGTTTGCCTTTACTGTCATGCTGGCCGGCCCGGTGCTGACCAGCCTGGTCTCGCATTTCGATCGCAAACGGCTGTTTGTCTTTATTCTGGTTCTGTTCGCGGCAGCCAACGCGCTGGCGGCCTCGGCTACCAGCGTATGGATATTGGCGATCGCACGTATTCTTCCCGCGCTGGCGTTACCGGTGTTCTGGGGCACCGCAAGTGAGACGGCAACCAACATCGCCGGGCCCGAACGAGCCGGCAAGGCGGTGTCGCATGTCTATCTCGGCATTGCCGGCGCGATGGTGCTGGGCATACCGCTGGGCACTCTGGCCACTGAGGTCGTCGGCTGGCGCGGCACCTTCGCTGGCCTGGCGGCGCTCGCGCTTGTGATGGCGGTGCTGTTGGAGGTCGTCATGCCCCGTCAGGCTCGACCGGCGCGCATGCGTCTGCGAGAGCAGGCGAGTATTCTCAAAAGCCCGTTCTTCCTGGCCAATATTGCGTTGTCGGTCGTGGTATTCACGGCCATGTTCACCGCCTACACCTATCTTGCCGATATGCTTGAAAGCCTCGGCGGCATTCCCTCGAGCCACGTTGGCTGGTGGTTGATGGGCTTTGGCGTCACCGGGTTGTTTGGCAACTGGCTTGGCGGCCACTATGTGGAGCGCGGCCCTCTTACGGCAACGCTGGTCGGCGTCGTGGCATTGGCGATCGCGATCGCTGCCACCGTCTCGCTAGCCGCCAACCCGGTTCTGCTCGCCGTAGCCATCGTGTTCTGGGGCATTGCAAACACTGCGCTCTATCCGATCTGCCAGGTGCGGGTCATGCAAGCCGCGACCCACGCCCAGGCCCTGGCCGGCACGCTGAATGTGTCCATGGCTAATGCCGGCATCGGACTGGGCACGATTATCGGGGGCGTGGTTATCCAACATTGGGGGTTGACGGCCGCCGGCCTGGTCGCCGCAGCCATTGCCGTGCTTGCTGCACTGATGATCCCGTTCGTCAAACGTCAGGCCATTGCCGGCTGATATACCGCAGGATCAATTCACACCAAACCAGACAAGGCCGCCGGTGCGCCGGCAGACTTTGCTTTGCCTTTATATTTATTACCCACCTGAGTGAACCAGGAGTCAGACGCATGACTACATCGACCCATCCAACAGATTTCTCCGAACGCGATTCTCGTATCGCCATCAACTCCTACACCACCGTACTGCGACGTCAGCGCGTTCCCCATGACTTGTTCGCGACCTACTGGCGCGATGTGCACGGCCCGCTGTGCTCGCGAATCCCTGGGCTCGCCTGGTACGTACAGACCCATCTGGATCGCGAGCAGGACGACCATCTCTGGCCTGCGATCGAAGGCATCGATCGGTTTCCTGATTATGTGCAGGATGGCGGCGTCGAGATCGGCTTCGCCTCCGCGGAGGACCAGAAAACGTTCATGGACGCGTGTCATCTGCTGTTTGCCGATGAACAGAACATGTTCGAGGAAACCATTGCCTACGATTTGCCGAACAGCTCGGCCACCTTTGTCGACCGGGTCGCAGATCCCACGCCCAACGGCGACGACGGGTTGGATCGTATGCATGTACATCTGGGTGCCGCACACGCCGACGCGGCGGAATTCGCCCGGTTCCTTTCCGAGGAACTGGCGCCGACCCTTGCCCAGGACCCTGCCCTGTTCAAGGTTCGCCTGCACACGCCCGAACGTTACGACAATGCCAACCCGGCGCCGCCGGCGCCCGATGTCAATCATCAGGTCCCGGCCGAACGCGAGTTGATCGCGGTACTGGAACTGGCGTTCGAATCACCCCTGGCTCGACGGGCCTTCTACGACACGGATACCTTCAGACAGCTCGAGGCCGGACTGAAAGCGCACGTCGCCTATGCGACCGCATTTGCCGTTAGCGGAATCTATACCTACGTACGGGATAAGCAGATGACGCTCGCGGGCCTTCGTGGCAGCCGGCCGGCCCAGTTGATCAAACAGATCGGCGCTAATAATCAGCTGATGCCTGAAGTACAGCAGTTGCTGCATAAGGGTTCGCTCGACAACGCCTGACGCGGCGAGTACTCCCCTAAGCAGAGGTGGTCCGGATCGCTTCAAGGCGATCCGGACCACAGTTCGCGCCGAGGGCCGGCCTGTTGCATTTCAATACGAGTGCCGCGTTGGCGCCCTGGAATCGCGCCACGCAAGGCGCAAGCCGCCGGTCGTGGCCAGCCGTGACCCCAGGGCGTAACGCCGAATGGCGCAAGATCATTCATTTTCTTGGGCGGACCCTTAGAGCCAACGGTGCTTGAACATGAGTCAGGGTCCACAAGCCAGCTTTGCCGCTCGCCTTTAGACCTACTACTCGGCACTCGCGGCGGCTTGTGTTGGCAGACGCTCGAATTATATTCAGGCGGCGGCTGGTCGGGGGTCATATAAAGCCGCAACAGGCCCTAAGCACTCGTGTGGAATGTCTCTTTAGCACCGTCGATCAGCTGGCGATGCCGCTGTGCGAACTGATTCGGATGCACGTCGTACTGCTGCGCCAACTCGGCGAGCGTGCCTTTGTCACGCCCGACGGCCAGCGCTACCTTGGCCTTGAAGCGGCTGGATGATCCCTGCATTTGCGCCACCTATCTGCGCCTTAGGACCGAAGGCTATTGCGAAGCAGCGTGCCACGTATCGCGCTGTCCAGTCATCGGGGCCCAACTCACACCGTTCCTCTGTACCGCCCAACCTGATGGGTTGGCTTTCCCAGACTCCACTGGGCGGCCACGTTACCGGACAACGGTGTGGAGCGTTCTCGCCGGCTTGCACTGTTACACGTAGACCGGCCTTTATCGCCGCAGCAGTGCCGCGCGCCGCATGGCGCATGGTTTGCAGGCTATACACAGGCGTTGTCTGCGATGCCTATAATCGGGCTTGGCAGACGCGGGCGTTCGAGTCACGCCCAGCACTCACGATTAACCGGACGGTTCGCCCATGAAACCCGAAACCATCGCCCTGCACGCTGGCTACACGCCCGACGGTGAGCACGCCGTGGCTGTGCCCATCCACCAGACAACGTCGTATTCGTTCGATAACGCACAGCACGCTGCCGATCTGTTCGATCTGAAAGTGCCGGGCAATATCTACAGCCGCATCATGAATCCGACCTGTAACGTGCTCGAGCAGCGCGTCGCTGCACTTGAAGGCGGCGTCGGCGCGCTGGCCATGGCCTCAGGCATGGCTGCTATTACGGCTGCGATTCAGACCATCGCCGAGGCCGGCGACAATATTGTGTCCATCAGCGAGCTTTACGGGGGCACCTATAACCTGTTCGCTCATACGCTGCCGCGTCAGGGCATGACCGTGCGCTTTGCAAACAAGGACGATCTCGAGGCCATCGCCGGGCTGATCGACGATCGTACCAAGGCGATCTACTGCGAATCGATCGGCAATCCGTCGGGCAATATCGCGGATATCGCAGCCCTTGCAAAGATAGCCCATGACCACGGCGTGCCGCTGATCGTGGACAACACTGTACCTTCGCCGACGCTGCTGCGCCCGATCGAGCACGGCGCAGATATCGTGGTCACTGCGGCAACCAAGTATATCTGCGGGCATGGCACTACGATAGGCGGACTGATTGTGGATTCCGGGCGATTTCCGTGGCAGGAGCACGCCCAGCGCTTTGCCCTGCTCACCGAGCCCGATCCGTCGTATCACGGTGTCAACTATGCAAAAGACGTTGGTGAGGCCGCATTTATTACTCGCGCGCGCGTGGTGCCGCTGCGTAACATGGGCGGCGCGCTGAGCCCATTCAACGCCTGGCTGTTGCTGCAGGGTCTGGAGACGCTGGCGCTGCGCATGGAGCGCGTATGCGAGAACACCCAGCGCATCGCCGAATACCTGGACGCGCACGATAAGGTCAGCTGGGTCAGCTATGCTGGCCTGACCAGCCATCGCGACCATCATCTGGCCCAGCGCTACATGAACGGGCGAGCGTCCGGCATCCTGAGTTTTGGCCTGCACGGCGGCTTTGATGCGGGCGTGCGTTTCTACGACGCACTTGAGCTGTTCATCCGCCTGGTTAATATCGGCGATGCCAAGAGCTGCTCTTCAATGCCGGCAGCCACCACCCATCGCCAGCTCAACGAAGCCGAGCTCGAAAGCGCAGGCGTGACCGCAGACATGGTGCGCCTGTCGATCGGCATCGAACACGTTGACGACCTGATCGCTGATCTCGAACAGGCACTGGCCGCTGCCGGGTGAACCGCCCTGACCCATGCGACAGCCGATCAAGGGCTATTATCGCGATGACGATCAGCACTGGGTGTCCGTACTCGCCTGCGGACACAACGAGCACGTGCGTCACAGTCTGCCGTGGATGGATCGAACCTGGGTGACCTTTGGGCCGGGCGTCCATCGGTGCTCGGCTTCGGGCTGAGATGCGGGGTCGCACCGGGCCCTGATCGCCGCCAAGCGAGAACGCCGGAGACCAAGCTATTCTGCGTCGGCCTTCGTTATCCAAGGGCTCCCTGCGGCACGGACGGGGCAGTCGGAAGACACGACAATCGACGTTCCGGTCGCGCATGCCCACGCTTCGGCCACTTCGTATCGACGATTCAGGCACGACGTATGAATGTCGGTAGTTCAGCGTCAGACATCGTGCCGTGCGATGCCGCTGAAAAATGGAAACTCCAATCTAGGTTCCGGCACTCGCCGCGCTGTTCTGGTTCTGGTTCTGGTCGCCGCTGGCCGCCGCCACACAACCCTCGTGCGCGCTGCTGTCTATCACCAGATCGGCGACGCCATTTGCATCGAGAGCAAGACGATTGCCATGGTCGTCCTTATAGATCTCCATCTGCCCACGCGTTTTCATCTCAGGCAGCGTGACCCTGCGATTGCCCATCTTGAGCAGGATGCCGTCCGCGACAGTACCAATATGCACGAAGAATCCGTCCGGGCATTGATATTTCTCGAACGTTGGCAACGCGTCATCGGCGAGCCGTGTCAGAGCCAGTGATACCGGCTTATCCTGTGTTGAAGGCTGAATGCGCGCGGTCTCACGCGTTGTCCATTCGACATTGCCATCGGCATCGAGAATCTGCGCGCGCAGTCCGTAGTCGCCCTGCGCATCAAGCAGATCACGCGCGACCTCGAATTCGAACTGAATAGGCTTTGTCGAAAGCTGATGCAGCGTGCGCTCGGCCACGATGCGTTTTTCGCCGCCGTCGTCTCCGTGCTCGAACATGCTTACCCGAGCCGTTGCGCCCTTGCTCACCTGCTCGGCGTTGAACACCAGCTCGCCGGTAATTCGGATCGGAGTCGGGTCGCCCTGCCCGCAGCCCACGACGCCGAGCAAGGCCACTGTGACCATGACAAGCAGCGCATGGCGCGACACGTAACGTGCTAGTTGCATCAAGAATCCGTGTAGATCAATCAATCGAAAGCGCCAGTATCTGACTCATCTGGCAGTAATCACGCTCAGATTCTGCTTCCCAGGCGTTGAATCGCTGCTGAATAGCGCGTAGATCAGTCGCCCGATGGGTGGGCCCGTCATGGGCGCCCCAGTGCGCGAGAGCGCGTACCACCCAGGCGGTCAGCGTGAACGTGTCCTTGCCGCACATCCTTAGAAAGGACGGGGCAGACTGGCCGCCGAGTTGGGTAAAGCGTCGGCGCAGTTCCAGCCAGAGTTCAACGATCTCGTCTTCTGGCCAGTCGGCCAGCCAGACGCCGAACCGTCCAAACGCTTCGACAATCTCCTGCATGGCCAGTGCGTTGTCGCGGACCGCAAAAATCTTCTTGCGATGACGAATGAGCTTCTCATCGGTCGCCAGGCGGCGCAGATCGTCGTCCGTCAGCGCGGCGACGGCCTCCAGATTGAAGTCGTCAAAGGCAATTTCGAACGCCGGCCAGCGGCGGTCCACGAGCTTGTGTGTCAGCCCGGCGCGAAAGATGCGCCGACACATCACGGACAGGTAACGATCGTCCCCGATCATTGCCAGTGATTCGGGTGGTTCGGGCGTAACCAGTCGATCCTCAAGCGCATCGCGCCCGCCCAGCCGCGCGATCGCCGCAGCCTCTATTGTATCGAATTCGGTCATTCGGACCGCGTGAAAGTGCCAGTCCCCGGTATTTTACGTCATTATCCAGCGGCCGCTGCCATCCATTGTGCAAAATACAACGGCATGCGCGCTCTGCTGACGAGCGACGGTTGCGGGTGGCTCGAGCGTTATCGCTCGAAAGCCGCCCCGCCCCGTCGTCGATTGCCCGATCAGCTCAGGTGATGGCTCTCCTGCAACCCATAAACCGGCGTTGGAATGTTCTCCATGCGCGCCTTGAGCTGCAAGGCCAGATAGTGCGAATAATGGCGCGACTGGGCCAGATTACCGCCGTGGAACCACAGGCCCTCCTGCTGGATCGGTTTCCACATGTTGCGCTGCTCACCTTCCCAGGGACCCGGATCCTTGGGCGTGTCCGATCCCAGCCCCCAGACCTTGCCGACCTTGTCGGCCACATCCTGGGAAATCAGGTCGGCGGCCCATCCGTTCATGGAGCCGTAGCCGGTGGCATAGATCACCACGTCGGCCTCGATCTCCCGGCCATCGTCCAGCACAACGCTGTTCTCGGTGAGCTCCTGCACGCCTGCCCCACTTTCGAGCTTGATCCGTCCGTCAATAATGAGCTGGCTGGCGCCCACATCGATATAGTAGCCAGACGCGCGGCGCAGATACTTCATGAACAGGCCTGAGTCATCCGGGCCGAAGTCGAGCATGAAGCCGGCATCCTCGAGCTGCTGGTAAAACTCGGCGTCCTCTTTGCGAATGGTATCGAAGACAGGTTTCTGGAAATCAGCAAGCAGCGCGTAGGGAATAGAGGCGAACAACAGATCGGCCTTTTCCGTGCTGATGCCGTTCGCCACCGCCTCTTCAGAATACAGCGGGCCAAGCGCGTGCTTCATCAACGATTCCGAGCGCGAGATATGTGTGGACGAACGTTGAATCATGGTCACGTCGGCGCCGTTTTCAGCGAGCGCGGCACAGATATCGTGCGACGAATTATTGGAACCGATGACGGCGACCTTCTTGCCGACCATCTCGTCCGGGCCGCGATGTTCGGAAGAATGCTGCTGGATGCCCTTGAACAGATCCTGGCCCGGAATCTTTGGCACGCTCGGCTTGGCCGACATACCGGTCGCCAGTACAAGCTGCGTCGGCTGGATCGTGACCTGCTTGCCATCACGTTCCACCACGACCGTCCATGTGCCACTCTTGTCGTCGTAGCTGGCGCGTTTGGCCTGTGTCGAGCCCCAGAAATTGAGCTCCATCACGCGCGCGTACATCTCCAGCCAGTCGCCAACCTTGTCCTTGGGCGAGAACACCGGCCAGTTCTCTGGAAACTTGATATACGGCATATGGTCGTACCAGACCGGGTCGTGCAGACACAGCGACTTATAGCGTTTGCGCCAGGAATCACCCGGGCGCTCGTTCTTCTCCACGATGAGCGCAGAGACGCCGTGCTGGCGTAAGCGTGCCGCCAAAGCGATACCGCCCTGCCCGCCGCCGATGATCAACACATAGGGCTGTCGCGTAACCCCCAGCTCTGCGAGCTCGGCCTCCCGCTCTTCGGCCCAGGTGGGCTCGCCCTGCTCTGCGCCGTGCTTGGCGCCCATCGGCCGTGAATCACCGCTGGGCTCTTCATGGCCCTTGAGCTCATGCATGGTCGTAAGCAATGTCCAGATCAGCCCGTCCTTCAGGCGGATATAGCCATAGCCACGCGCCACGGCGGTCTCGAACTCGATGAACCCTTCGGTCACGCCGTAGGCGTGTGCAGCGTCTTCGTTGTCGTCGATGCTCCAGCCGGCCGGCTCTACCTCGTCAAGACGGTTTTCCAGCATGTCGCGGATCTCGGCCTTGCCTTCCAGCGTTTTCAGATTCCAGGTGAAGGCGACTAGATCACGCCAGTAGCAATCTTCGGCGAACAGTTCGAGCGCGTCGTCGATCTTGCGGTTGGCCAGCGCACGGTTGAGCGCGGACAGCACGTTCTGGATCTTGGTGCCTGCTGCGGTATCGAGCATATTCTCTCTCCTCTTGATCTGTGTTGTTCAGCTTTTGTTGCTGATTTGTTGTTCCGGCTTATGGGCCAGAAGGTCATCTGTTGCCGTTTAGGACCATACTCAAGTGTCGCCCTTCAGGTCGATGAGAATCTTGAGCTGATCGCCCGCAGGGTCCATGAGCGCATCAAAGCCATGGGTGATCGCCTGGTCGAGCGTCACGGTCCGAGTGACAATGTTCTCTGCCGGAATCTGGCCAGAGGCAATCAGACGCGCCACACGTGGCCAGTAATGCGTCGGGTAGGCCCAGGAGCCACGGATATCCACGTCCTTGAACGTGACATCAAACCAGTTCAGCGGATTCTCACCAGGGTGCAGCCCGGTCTGAACCACGACGCCCTGCTTGCGTACGCCGTCCAGACAGGCTTTCAAGGCATGTTCGTTGCCGGCACATTCGATGGCAACATCGCAGCCCACATGGCCCTCGGTGGCATCGCGAAGTGTAGCGCCCACGTCGGATGTGCCCGGGTTGATCGTGATCACCCCCGGAACAGCTGTTTCGGCCAGTGCCAGACGTTTGTCGTTGACGTCCGAGATGAACAGCTGCGTGGCGCCGGCGGCGCGCGCGGCAAGCAGTGCCAGAATGCCGATCGGCCCGGCACCGGTCACCAGCACGCTGTTCCCGGCGCTTACACCGCCGCGATCGCAGGCATAGACCGCCACCGCCGTCGGCTCAACCAGCGCCGCCTGCCGATCGGTCATATCGTCGTCGATAGCAAACACGTTGTAGTCGTTCACGAGCGCGGCTTCACTCATGCCGCCGTGTTTCCAGCTCAGGCCGACCAGTGCCAGTTCGCTGCTCAGATGGAACAGACCGCGCGCGGCGTAATAATCGCCTGTCCTGGGCACGACCAGCGGCTGGATTGACACGCGATCACCCTCACGCGTGTTTTCCACACCACGCCCGACAGCGCTCACCACACCGCCGAACTCGTGGCCCAGCACCTGGGGCGCGCTGGCACCGGTGAACGGATGCGGCTCGCCGGGCACGAAGATCGGCCCGTAAGCGTACTCATGCAGGTCGGTTCCGCAGATGCCTGCGAAACGATTTTCGACCCGAACCTCGCCGGGTCCCGGATCGGATGGCGTCTCGATATCCTCGATCCGCAGATCCTTCGCGGCATGAAAACGAAGTGCCTTCATCGTAATCTCCTCCTGATGACTGCCAGTGCAGTGGTTTCAGATTATCGATCGAACCAAAAGCCAGAGATCGATAACATACTGTTTTTATGTATTTTAATTATTGATCAGACTTTTACGTGCTTAGCGATGCGTGTCGCACGTGATATTCGTCCCCGGTACGGCGGCCCCGTTCCGTGGCAACACAAATTCGAGCATCCGCCTGACGACCAACGCACGTGTTGTAGTCGACGCACTAGAGAGAAAAGCCGCCGTCGACCGCAATCGCCTGACCTGTTACGTGCTCGGCACTTGCCAGATAAACCGCCAGTTGGCTCATGTCTTGCGGCGTCTGCGCGATGCCCTGTGGCAACAGCGTTTTCTGATGGCGCGCCCATGATTGCTCTTCTGTCTCGCCCTCTTCGCGCCAGCGCTCCGCCAGGCCCTGGTCGCCGCGCCACATGCCGGTGCCGACAATGCCCGGGCACAACGCGTTCACGGTGATCCCTTCGGGTGCCACTTCCTTGGCCACGGCATTGGTAAAGCCGATCACGGCGAACTTGGAAGCCGAGTAATGCGATAGGTCCGGGAAACCGACCTTGCCGGCGATCGAAGCGAGATTGATGATCCGCCCGAACCCTCGTGGGCGCATGACACGCAGCGCGGCCTGCGTGCACAGGAACACGCCACGAGCGTTGATCTGCATCAAGCGGTCCCAGTCATCGAGCGTGAGTTCATCAATGGATTTGATGCTGATCACGCCGGCGTTGTTCACCGTGATGTCCAGAGGGCCGAGTGCATCCCGTGTGTCGTTGATCATTGCGTCCACGGAATGCGGGTCGGCCACGTCCACCTCGAGGGCGACGCTTCGACGGCCGTTCTGCTCGATTTGGGCGGCTGTCTCGCGCGCGATCTCGAAATCCAGGTCCGCTACCGCGACGTCCGCGCCGGCCTTGGCCAGAGCCAATGCGATGCCCTGGCCGATGCCGCGGCCCGCACCCGTGACCAGTGCGATATGGTTTTGCAGTGTCATCGATTTCTCCTGTCTGACGCAGCGGCGGCTCGGGCCGCAGTGGTTCATGCCACGTGTGTTCTGGCCACGATCGCCGCGATTCGTATTGTTGTTTCTTTTCGGCGTCCGTAGACACGCGAGGCACAGCGGTGCAATTGCCGTGCCGACAAGCGTCGGCCGCGACGCATCGTCGCAAGCTACTGATAACCAAACCGGAATATGAGCGTCCGGCTATTCGCAATTTTCAGCGATCGAGGCACTGTGCAACGCGTCGCTGCAACAGGTGTGGCATCACAGGTTAGCGACAGCAAGCCCTGCCACGACGCAGGGTTGAAGCGCCCCGGCGGTACGAGCGCTTATGGTCTGGCCGGGCTTGGCTCAGCTCAGACCGTCGCGCTTGAGCCAGCGATGCACGGTCGAACGGTTGACCCCGAGCCGTCGCGCCAGTTCGGACACATTGCCGTTACAGGCGGCCAGCTGGGATGGCAGGCTGCTGCCCCGGGCCTCACCGTGACGCACATCCGGTGGTAGGTCGGCGCCCTTGACGATGTGGTTTTCACACAGCGCGCAACTGACTTCCAACGCGTTGCGAAGCTCGCGCAAATTGCCCGGCCAGTGATGATCACGGAGCACGCGACGGGTACTCTCCTCCAGGCGATATTGTTCGCCGTAGCTCATACAGATATCGCCAAGTAGACGGTCTACCAGCGCGTCAAAATCCTGTCGGTCGCGTAACGCTGGCAGACTCAGAGTGGCCGCATTCAGACGATAATAGAGATCTTCACGGAAACGACCTTCGGCAACCTGATTGGCGAGTTGACGATGGGTAGCCGAGATCAGCTGCAAACGCACCGGTCTCGGCTTGTGACCGCCTACCGGCGTCACCTCGCCCTCGGACAGTACGCGCAGCAGGCGGCTCTGCAATGCCATGGGCATATCGCCGATCTCGTCGAGAAACAGGGTGCCGCCGTTCGCGGCTTCGATCAGCCCGGTCTTTCCGGCTCTTGCTGCGCCGGTAAAGGCATTGGCCACATGACCGAACAGCTCCGACTCGATCAGATGTTCTGGAATCGCTGCACAGTTGACGGCGATGAACGCACCTTGCCGATTGGCTGAATCATGTATGGCGCGGGCCAGTACTTCCTTTCCGGTTCCAGTCTCGCCCTGGATCAGCATGGCGATGGCGCGTGCGCCAAAACGTGCCGCGCGATGCTGTACGGCATCCATGCTCGCATCACCAAAGCTGAGTGCCGACAGCGGGTCCGGGAGACGCTGCGGGGTTCCTGAAGGTCGTGTGGCATGCGGTTTGGCCGGCGACATGGCGCTTGCAAAGAACAACGGCTCACCGTTTGCGTGCAGTAATCGCTCACCGGCCGGTCGACCACGCATATAGCGCGGCAGATCGTCGATCTCCAGATCGAAAAACCGCGAGATGGGCTGGCCGATCAATGTGCTCGTAGCCGGAATGTCCAGGCCGACGGCGCGTCTCAACGCGTTGAAACCGCCTCGTGTCATACCGGTGATACAGCCCGCGCCGTCCAGCGAGATCGCAGCATCGGGATCGATATCGAGAAAATCCGGCAGGCGCGACAAACGTAATACCCATTCGTCGCGAGTACGGGCCACCAGATTGGCCAGCTCGATACGACGCGCCGTCGCCGTGACCAGATTAAGCGCGAGTTGCTGGCTGGTCTTGGCGGTGGGCGAGCGCAGCTGCGAGATATCAAGCACGGCGGCCAGATCCCCCAGCGTGTCGAATATGGGCGCCGCAGTACAGCTGAGCGACGTATGGGTCGGATCGAAGTGATCGTCCTGATGAATCACGACCGCTTCGCGACTGGCCATGCAGGCGCCGACCGCGCATGTACCCGCGCGACTTTCCGACCACTCGGCGCCCAGATACAGCCCCGCATTGCGAAGCTCGCGGTCCATGCGCGGATGGCCGAGATAATCGACTGCGACGCCGCGCGCATCGGATAACAGCAGCACGTAGTTCTGCTCGGCTACCTGTTCGAACAAGGTCGACAACCCGGATCGGCTGATACGGATCAACTCCTCGGCCTGCTCCTGGTGTTCGCGCAACGTCGTATGTGGAACGATATACGCCCGCTGTGCCGCGGACGGATCAAGCTTATAGTCGTTGAGGCAGCGCAGCCACGATTGCACCACCGAGTGGTCGCGCGGACTGGCGCCGCCACAGGCGACCTGCTCAATTTCCTTTACGTGCGATTGAATTGTTGTCATGCCGCACTCTCCTTATCGATCGAGACTGACACACGCGCCGCGTAGCGACAATGCGGTTCACGGCGATCCGCTGGTGGCCCTGATCGGGCTGTCGTCGGCGCTGGCGCTGGCGTCGCGACGCCCGTACGCAAGCGCACGTGTTCGTCTGAAGCCGAACCACCCTGTGAGAGATCACCGTGATGCACCCGACCTATCCGAAACTGTTTGAACCGCTGGACCTGGGCTTCACCACGCTGAAAAACCGCGTGCTGATGGGGTCCATGCATACCGGCATGGAGGATTTTTTCTGGCACTACGATGAACTGGCGGCGTATTTTGCCGAGCGCGCGGCCGGCGGCGCCGGGCTGATCGTCACCGGCGGTATTGCACCCAACGTCGCCGGCTGGGTATCGCCGCTGGCGGGCCAGATGAGCCATCGCCTGCATGTCTGGCCCCATCGCAAGATTACCCGCGCGGTTCACGCTGAAGGCGCCAAGATCTGCATGCAGATTCTGCACGCGGGGCGCTACGGCTATCATCCGTTCATCGTGTCGGCGTCGGACAAGCAGTCGCCGATTACCCCCTACAAACCGAAACGCCTGACCACGCAGGGCGTGAAGAACACGATCCGCGACTATATCCGCTGTGCCGAACTGGCCCGCGAGGCCGGCTACGACGGCGTCGAGGTCATGGGCTCGGAGGGGTATCTGATCAACCAGTTCCTGGTGGAGCGGGTCAACGATCGCGATGACGAATACGGTGGCAGCGTCGAGAACCGCCAGCGGCTTGCGGTCGAGATCGTCGAGGGGATCCGGCGCGCGGCAGGCCCCGATTTCGTTCTGATCTATCGCTTGTCCATGCTCGATCTGGTCGAGAACGGCCAGCGCTGGGAAGAGATAGTACGGCTTGCCAAGGCCGTCGAAGCCGCTGGCGCGACGCTCATCAACACCGGTATCGGCTGGCACGAAGCACGTATTCCCACCATCGTCACGCGGGTGCCGCGCGCCGCCTTCGCCTGGGTCACGAAAGAACTCAAGAAAGAAGTCGCCCTGCCCCTGGTCACCACCAACCGCATCAACATGCCCGACGTTGCCGAGGGCCTGTTAGCCGACGGCACGGCCGATATGGTGTCGATGGCACGCCCGTTCCTGGCGGACCCCGAGTTCGTGAACAAGGCCGCGGCCGGCCAGCCCGAACGCATCAACACCTGTATTGCCTGTAATCAGGCGTGTCTGGATCACACCTTCAAATGGAAGCGTGCAAGCTGTCTGGTCAATCCCCGTGCCGGGCGCGAGACCACGCTGAATTTTCTGCCCACGGCCACACCGAAACAGATTGCTGTGATTGGCGCCGGGCCAGCCGGTCTCGAGGCAGCGACACGGCTAGCCGAACGTGGCCACACGGTCACGCTCTACGACAGTGCCCGCGAAATCGGGGGCCAGTTCAATCTCGCCAAGCGTATTCCCGGCAAGGAAGAGTTCGTGGAGACGCTGCGTTATTACAGCGACAAGCTGGCGCGTACCGGCGTCACGCTCAAGCTCGGCCAGACGGTCGATGCCGCGGCTCTGATCGACCAACGCTTTGACGAGATCGTGATCGCAACCGGCGTCATGCCGCGTACGCCTGCAATCCCCGGCATCGAGCACAGCAAGGTGGCGTCGTATATCGATATCATCCACGGTGACGTCAAGGCCGGCACCGGCGTGGCGGTGATCGGCGCGGGCGGCATCGGCTTTGACGTGAGTGAGTTCCTGACCCATACGCGCCCATCCCCCGCCGAGGATCGCCAGCTGTTCTATGCCGAGTGGGGCGTGGATACCACGCTGACCCGGCGCGCCGGCCTGGGCGAAGCCCGCCCAAGTGCTGCACCACGACAGGTCTATCTGCTCCAGCGCACCGACGACAAGCTGGGCCGGGGGCTCGGCAAGACCAGCGGCTGGGCGCATCGCGCCTCACTGGCGCACAAGCACGTCGAAATGCTTGGCGGCGTCAGCTACGAACAGATCGACGATGCGGGCCTGCATATCCGCGTTGGAGACAGACCAAGGCTGCTCGCCGTGGACACGATCGTGATCTGCGCCGGACAGGAAACCCGGCGCGATCTGGCCGACGCGCTCGTCCGGCGCGGCATCAAAAGTCATATCATCGGTGGCGCCAAGCTGGCGGCCGAACTCGATGCCAAACGGGCGATACACGAGGCCGCCGAGCTGGCGGCCTCGCTCTGATCGGATCAGGGCAGCAGCAGGTCCTAAAACGAGTCCAGATGACTGCGGATATCGGCGATCAGCTGGGCTGCGGTGGTGCGCCGCGCCAACGTGGCGGCCTGCCCGGCCCATAGCGACATGAACTCGGCCCGGCCCTTGGCGCCGGCGGCCGCGCGCACGTCCTTGGTCCACGCGTTCTGGATCGGATAATCCGGAATGCGATCACCCAGCATGCTCATTTCGTCGATGAATCGATTGCGGATACCCCGCGCCGCCTTGCCGGAGAACACCGGTGTGACCTGGGTATGGGCGGCGTCCGCCTCGAGCAGCGCCTGCTGATGGGTACGGTTCGCCCCGCTCTCCTGGCAGACCAGAAATGCGCTGCCCATCTGTACGGCACAGGCGCCCAGCATGAAAGCCGCGGCCACACCGCGCCCTTCCATGATGCCGCCCGAGGCAATCACGGGTATGGATACCGCGTCCACCACCTGCGGCACCAAGGCCATCGTGCCAATGAGCGCATCCTGCCAGTCGTGCAGGAACGTGCCGCGATGACCGCCCGCCTCCGAGCCCTGAGCGACGATCATATCCACGTCGATGGCCTCCAGCGCGCGCGCCTCGGCGACCGTGGTTGCCGTACCGATCACGGTCGAACCGACGCCCTTCAAGCGCGATACCTGCTCGGGCGTGAGTGCGCCGAAAGTGAAGCTGAATACGGACACGCGGGCGGCGAGCGCAGCGTCGAACTGTGCCTCGAAGTCGGGTGCGAAACGCACCGGAGGGTCCGGCCGATCGATCGCCAGGGCCTGACGGAACGAATCGAGGCGCACATTGCTCTGCTCGATCCGATCCTGATCCACGGCGGGCTCACTGGGCACGAACAGGTTCAACGCGAACGGTTTATCGGTCAGCGCACGGGTCGCGGCGACCGTTTCCTCGATCGCCTCGGCGCTCAGATAGCCGGCGCCGATAGAGCCCAGGCCGCCCGCATTCGAGACGGCCGCCACCAGTTCCGGCGTCGTCGTACCGCCGGCCATGGGCGCCTGGATGATGGGCGTGTCGATACCCAGCGTGCGAATGGCTCGTTTATCGAACTGGATCATGCATTCTCCAAAGCGTGAAACCGATGATGGCCAGCATAAGTGATCGAATACCGCACCTGCCTGCTGGGCGCTTTTACCTGACTCGCCTGCGCTGTCATCACGGCAGGATCCAACCCACAACACGGTCCGCGTTTGCATCGACCCAGCGCTTGGCTATCGCAGCCGAATCCTGGCCATCGAGCGCCAGCTCTCCGGTCATCTCGATCAGTTCATCGGCCGGAATCTCGAAATGATCGAGCAGGCGGACGATGCTTGGATTGGTCTCGGTCAGGCTATGGCGGTAGGCGATACGAATCGGTGATACCGGCCAGGCGGCGCCCTGCTGCAGATTGTCCTCGCGCACGCGATTATCGATGATGTCTGCCCAGGCTTTGGCGTCGGCCGGCGGCTCGTCGACCAGCTTCAGATCGAACTCGGCGTTGAGATAACTCGGCTGATAGCAGAAGAACAGAAACGGCACCTGCCGGTTGCGATAACGCCGCAGCGCATGCACGAGCAGATTCTGGTCGAACTCGAGCACGTCGTATGCGGGCAGATAGCCATAGCCGGCGGCCCGTCGACGCTCGATCACGCTCGAGGCCCAGTCCTTCGCGCCTACCCACAGATCGCCGCGGCCGTTATCGTCGAGATCGAACAACATCACGTCGCGTGACTCGCCCAATCGCTGGATATCGGTATCGGCACCGGCGGCCACGGCGGCTGCGTTCATACACAGCCCCTGTCGGCCGGTGGGGCCATGATCGGTGATGTTCACGGTGTGAAATGCATCAACGTATCGGCGGGTCAGCGGTTTGAGGTTGGCCGTCCATACCGCGGGATGGATATCCATACGCCCCGTCGAACGACTCATCGACTCGAAAATAGCCTCGTTGGCCTGCGGATACAGATCCACGCGAATATCGAAATTGCGCTCGATAGCAACTTTGAGCACCTCGGCCTTGATCCGTGCAGCGGGCCAGTTGGGCACGCCGATACCCAGTTGTCGTGTGCGATCGGCGCCGAGCACCATACCCACCGGATTGCTTTCCGAATGCACGGCAGGCACGAGTTGCTGGTAGCCCAGCGCATAAGCAAACCCGCTGAAGACCATCACGAACACGAGCAGCGAAGCGCCGAACTGCGGGCGCCCATAGAACGCCCGGGAGGCCGGCTGCAGCCGGCTCGCGCTGTCATGACAGTCGGGCTCGTCCGCGTCATCGAGCAGCGCGAGACGCGCCTGGGCATAGGCATCCTGCTGGGCCTCGTTGGCGAAGAGGGCCCTGTCCTTCTCTGCGACCAGCAATAGAAGATACGCCGCAACGGACGACATGATCAGCGCAAAGCAGCCGAACACAAAGCCCTCGCCGCGAAAGACAACGGTGACGCCGATATTGAACCCGGCAAGCAGTGCCAGCACGACATACTCGCCGCCGGAGATACGATTCGCCCCCAGGGCCACCAGCCGCCGTCCGGATGCCCGCACAGTTTGCTCGGCCGGTGTTGCCGCCTCGCCGGAACCGCGCTCGAATGCGTGGCCCAGCGTGCGCAGGTCGTTCGGGTCGTCACCGTCGTGGGCGTGACCGCGTACACGGCGCATGACGGCGGTGGCGTAGTCCCGCACCGACACGGACAGCCCGGCGGCCCCTGCCATTCGGCGCGCTGTGGCCAGCGCATCGCTGAAGGCCTGCATGGCTTCGGTACGGCGCTCGACGTTATCCGAGGCGCGTGTCAGTGCGTAGGTAATCAGCAGCGCGTAGAAGATCGTCGAGACAGCTACCAGATCGAAATACGATGCAAACGGCACCACGGGAGCGAATACGCACCACGCACCGACTACGATACTGAAGGCGTAGAGCTGGTTGAACGACGAGCGCATGGGGTACTTCAAGCCGATCAGCAGATTGGCGGACACAATCATCACGGACGAAACCGCCTCATAGCGGTTGATCAGACGTCCCTGAAGCACGGCCATGATCAACAACGCGCCGATCGGCATCAGATACCACATGGCACTGATCGCGGCGTTCTTCGCCCGGTAGATGCTCAGGTCATAAAGCGCGCTGCCAAGGCCCAGAATGACCATGCCGACCACGATCGCCCCGAGCACCGAGCGTTGATCCAGCGACGGCACCGACTGGCCGCTGGCGATCAGCACGCCGATGAAGCTCAGCGCGGCAAGCACGCGTACGAACAGCTCCGAGACGAGCGCAACTGCGAAACCGCTGGTGGCCTGGGACTCGCCGGCGCCGATCCGCAGTAGCAGGCGGCGCCGTGCAAATACGTTCAAGGCCATGGCGATGCCACCAATCGCCGCCAGCAACGCCACCTTGAGCACGAGCGAATCGAACAGGATCCAATCGACCAGATCGATCTCCTGCGCCATGAGGGTGGCAAACCCGAAGAAGGATACCAACACAAACAGGTAATCGCGGCGTTCAAGTGTTCGTCTCGACACCCCCGTGGACAGGGTGTCGAACACAAAGAACAGCACCGGCCATGACTCGAATACCAGGATTGCGGTCACGTCGAACGAATCGCTCGCCGCCAGAGCGAAATACAGGAACAGGTGGTTGGCACATATCAGCAAGCCCGAGGCGAGCATTGGCCAGACCAGGCCCGCCTCGCGCTGTCGTAATCCTGCGAGCACGCGCCGGGCCAGTGCACGTGGGGTCGGCAGCGCCACTACGAGCGCGATCATGCACAGGGCGGCCATGCTGTGCAGCAGTACGCCGAGTTGCAGAGGCGTCTGATTGGCCAGCAGAAAATTGCTGGCCGGCGGATAGATCGCCCACAGCGCAACCGATATCAACATCAGTACTGCAGGACGCAGAACGATGGGCTTGCCGGATGATTGCATCATGGAGGCTCGACCAAGGCCGGTTCAGCACCGCGACAGTCAACAGCCTGGACGGTGCACAAAGTCCGGAACTTTACCCGATAGCCCACATGATGCGCAGCCCTGAACGGCCCAATACTATTCGCGCGCGGTGTGTCACGCGCCGGACGGGCTGTATTCGGCGATGGTCTCCACGAACGCTCGCCCATAGGCGTCGCGTTTTTTCTCGCCGACGCCGGGGACGTTTTCCAGTTCGCGTTTGCTGGTTGGTCGACGTGCCAGCATCTCGCGCAGCGTGGCGTCATGGAAGATCACATAGGGCGGCACGTCCTGCTCCTTGGCCAGGCTGGTACGCAGTGCACGCAGTGCCTCCCAGAGCGGCTCGTCTTCGATCTCGATCGGCGGCAGGTCTTTCTTGAGGCGGCTGCGTGTGCGTTTGGCGCTGCGGTCGACTCGAAGCTCGAGGTTCACCTGCCCCTTGATCAATGCCTTGCTCTCGCCGGCCAGCCGCAGACCCCCGAACCGCTCGTGATCGACCTGCAGGTAGCCGAGGGCGATGAGCTGGCGCATCACCGAGCGCCATTTTGCAACCTCGATATCCTGGCCCACGCTGAAGGTCGAGAGCTTGTCGTGGCCGGTAGAAGAAGCACGCTCGGACACGACGCCGCGTAGATGATCCACCACATAGCCGGCGCCGAACCGCTGGCCGGTGCGATACACCGCCGACAGCGCCATGCGTGCGGCACGCGTGGCGTCCCAGGTGTCGGGCGGATTCAGGCAGGTGTCGCAGTTGCCGCAGGCCGCACCCAGCGTTTCGCCAAAGTAGCCGAGCAGGTGGATACGCCGACAGCTGGCCAGTTCACAGTAGGCAAGCATCGCATCCAGCTTGCCGCGCTCGACGGCCTTGCGCTCGTCGGGGGCATTGCCCTGCTCGATCATGCGCCGACGCTGAATAACGTCGTTTAGGCCATAGAGCATCCAGGCGTCGGCCGGCGTGCCGTCACGCCCGGCACGACCGGTTTCCTGATAATAGGCTTCTACGCTCGCCGGCAGATCCAGATGGGCAACAAAGCGTACGTCCGGCTTGTCGATGCCCATGCCGAACGCCACTGTGGCGCAGATGATCACGCCCTCCTCACGCAGAAACCGCGATTGGTGATGATCACGCAGCTGTGCGGGCAGGCCGGCGTGATAAGCCAGCGCGGTTCGGCCCTGGGCGGTGAGCCAGTCGGCGGTTTCCTCGACCTTGCGCCGCGACAGGCAATACACGATGCCCGCATCGTGGTCGTGCTCGCGCTCGATGAAATCCAGCAGTTGATCGCGCGCCTTGCCGCGTTCGGCAACGCGATAGCGGATGTTGGGGCGATCGAAACTGTGCAGATAGGTATCGGCTGCTTCCAGGCGCAGGCGCTCGATGATCTCGGCGCGCGTGGGCAGGTCGGCGGTAGCGGTCAGCGCGACACGCGGCACGTTGGGGAACTGGTCGGCAAGTGCTGCGAGTTGGCGATATTCCGGGCGGAAATCATGGCCCCACTGCGATACACAGTGTGCTTCGTCAATCGCGAACAGCGATACATGCGCGCCGTGCAGCAACTCCAGCGTGCGCGGCTGCATCAGCCGTTCAGGCGCAACATAGAGCATGTCGAGGCTGCCGTCGCGAACGCTGCGCTCGATCGCGGCCTGGCTGGCGCCGTCGAGCGTGGAATTGAGATACGCCGCTTTAACGCCCAGCTGCTTGAGTGCAGCCACCTGATCCGACATGAGCGCGATCAGCGGCGAGACGATGATGGCAACGCCGTCGCGCACGAGCGCCGGAATCTGATAGCACAACGACTTGCCGCCGCCGGTCGGCATGAGCACCAGCGCGTCACGCCCGGCACACACACTGTCGATGATCTCGGCCTGGCGACCGCGAAAAGCGTCGTAGCCGAAGACGCTCTGCAGAACGCCCAGCGGGGTCGTGGAACCGTCTGCCATTACTGCAGCAACAGGACGGCCGAGGGCGCCAGCGGAATCACGTAGAACAGCACCGCGAAGAAGTGGAACACGCTGCCACCAATCACAAACAGATGCCAGATCGCGTGGTTGTACGGCATCGAATTACGGGCATAGAACGCTACACCTACGGTATAGGACAGACCGCCGGCGACGAGCAGCCAGACACCGCCGGGCGCTACGTGCTCCATCACCGGGCCGATGACCAGCACCACGGTCCAGCCCATGGCGACATAGAACGCCGTGGACAGATACTTGATTTCGTTGAGACGCGTCAGCTTGATCAGCACCCCGCCGACCGCCAGCGCCCAGATCGCCACGAACAGACTCCAGCCCCACGGACCACGCAGATTAACGAGCGTAAAAGGCGTGTACGTCCCCGCGATCAGTACATAGATCGCCAGATGATCGAACACCTTGAGTACGCTCTTGGCCCGCGGCGGATGGACCGCGTGATACAGCGTCGACGACAGATGACTCAGAATCAGCGCGACCCCGAATATGGTCACACTCACCACGTGCCACACGTCGCCTTCGAGCGCGGCATAGACCACCATGATGACCAGTCCCGCTATCGACAGCGCCGTGCCGATGCCGGACGTGATCGCATTGGCGATCTCTTCACCCAGCGTATAGCCGGCGCTGTTGACACGACGTTCGGCCGCTGCGGAATCCATGACGGTACTCATGCTTCATATTCTGCCACGTACCCTGATGATCTGTCGGCTCTGGGAGTCTGTCGGACTCAAGACCAATCTGCTGCGCCGGCAGGATCGCTTGAGTCCGACAGACTCCTGGGACCTGCGGTATCGCCCGACGTTGGCGCAATGCTGTTCATATCAAGCATCGAGATGGCTGCATCCACAGATAGCGTTACAGCGCTGCGGCAAGCAAGCGGCGCTTCGAACTGCCCGCCTTCAACAAGTCTGTGGTTCGCGCTGCTGCGCGACTCACTTTTCGTTGCTCGTCCGACAAAAAGCAATCAAGAAGCACGACGCCCGCGCTCCGCGCGGGCTTCGCCGGTCCACTACCAGCGCCGGAGGCATAACGAGTGCTCGCGCCGAAGGGTGCGACGCCGAAAAATTGTCAGGGCTAGGTCCGCTTTGGCGGTGCTCAAACAGGCAGGCCTGACCGATGGTATGCGTTGGACACCCGTCGCCAATGTGCGTCTACGTCGCTGCGCTACGGGGTTGAATACAGGAAAGCGAAATAGCGCCGCTCCTGAGCAAACCGCAGCACGACGTTGGCGGGCTTTCTACGGCACCAGAAAGACAACGGGCGCCTTCCCAGGCGCCCGCCGCATCACACCTGACCCGATCTACTGGTTCGCAGCGCGTGGATACTCGGCCTCGCGGGGCTGTTCCTCCTCCACTAGTGTGTCGCGGTAATACTCATCCTTGCCGAAAGTGTCCACCTGAATGGCGTCCATGCGTGCGGCTTCCGCTGCCCGGATCTGCGCGGCTTCGTCCGCCGTGATCACGCCGGTCTCGACCGCAGGCTCGAGTGCCTCAAGGATAGTCGCCGCCTTGATCTGCTTCTTGTGCATGGCTTTCTTGACCTTGAACGTCGGCGCCTGTGCCGCGCTCACCAGACGCCAGGCGTGCAGCAGCCGGCCCATGCCCGGCTCGTCGTCGCGAGGCGTGCCCAGACCACCGAGCGCAATACGTTCGTATTGCTCACCCGGCGCCTGAATCGCGGCAGCCGCGGCACGATCCATGGCGTCGGTCGGGCCCGTCGACAGCGGGTTGATACGCAGCCAGAACCGACCCGGATAACGCAGCACCCAGCCCAGCACCGGCACGTCGAAGTTGGCATAGATGCCCTCGAAGGCCTGCTGAACCTGCAACAGGCTGTAGCGCAGCGCCCAGTGCACGACCGGCAGATCCTCCTCGCGGCGCCCTTCGGCCTCGAAGCGCTTGAGTGTGGTCAGCCCGAACAGCATCCAGGACAACGCATCGGCAAAACGGCCCGACAGTTTGCCGCGCTGCTTGAGTTTGCCGCCGATCAGGAACATGGCCAGATCGGTCATGAAGGCAAAACGAGACGATGCCCAGCCCAGCTTCTTGAAATACTGGGCCGTCTCGCCCTGCACAGGACTCTTGACAGTGGCACCACGGGTAATGCCCCGCACCATCCCACGCAGAAAATTGACAGCTGAATGGCCCAGCCAGCCAAGGATCGCCTTGCGGAACGCAGGAACATTCTCTTGCTGGATGGCGTTGAGCGTCGGCAGCGCATAGGGATGGCAACGTACCGCGCCCTGGCCGAAGATCATCAGCGTACGGGTCAGAATATTCGCGCCTTCGACGGTCACACCCACCGGGGCACTGATATAGCCTGCGCCCAGGATATTGTTCGGCCCCTGCATGACGCCGGCGCCGGCCATGACATCCATGCCGTCGATGACCATCTGCTGGCCGATCTCGGTGGTCTGCTGCTTGAGAATCGCCGAGATCACCGGCGGATGATTGCCGTTATCAACGCCGGCGCACACATAGATCCGCGCGGACTCCATCGTGTAGGCCATGGCCGATATCCGAGCAATCTTGGACTCCACGCCTTCCATCAGGCCGACCGGGATACCGAACTGCTCGCGCACCATGCTGTATGGCCCGACCGCTGCTGCGCTGATTTTGGTAAGGGCAACGCCACCGGCTGGCAGCGATACCGCGCGCCCGCCGCCAAGCTGCTCCATGAGCATGCGCCAACCCTGGCCCGCGCCCTCGGCGCCGCCGACTATGTTCTCTGCAGGTACGATGACATCCTGGCCGATGATCGTGCCGTTATCGAAAGCCGAGATCGGTAGATGATGTTCGCCAAGCGTAAGACCGGCCATACCTTTTTCGAGCATGACCACGCTGATACCCGGATGCTCACCCTTGCCCAGCAAATTGTCCGGATCCTGGATCGAACAGGCCAGACTCACCAGATTGGCGACTGGCGCAAGCGTGATATAGCGCTTGGAAAAGTTCATCCGAATCTGTGGCGTGCCGTCGTCGCCCGCAAAAACCACGCCCTCGGCCTTGATCGAGGCTGCATCCGAGCCTGCAGTCGGCTCGGTCAGCCCGAAGCACGGCACAAGCTCGCCCTTGGCCAGGCCAGGCAGATACTTGTCCTTCTGAGCGTCGGTGCCATAGGCGATCAGCAGTTCAGCTGCCCCGAGGGTATTCGGGATGACCACCAGCGTGCCGATCGGCCCGAGTCCGGAGGTCTTCATCATGACGGCACTTCGGCCGAGTACGGAAAAGCCAGAGCCGCCGTACTCCTTGGGGATGATCAGCCCGAAGAAACCCTCGTCCCGTAGAAACTGCCAGATGTCCTCGGGAATACGGCGCGTCTGACCCAGTTCCCACTTGTCGACGCGATGCAGCAACTCCTCCACCGGACCGTCGAGAAACGCCTGTTCGTCAGCCGAGAGTTGCGGATAGGACTCGGCCATCATGGCGGCAAAGTCGGGATTACCGCTAAAGAACTGGCCGTCCACCCAGACCGAGCCTGCCTCGAGAGCATGGCGTTCGGTATCAGAAATTTTCGGCAGAAGCTTGGCGTCGTTGATCCGGGTAAGCAGAGTCGAAAACATGGTTACTCCATGGTCTTGCGTGGGTGCAGGCGCTGCAGACGGCCCAACAGAGCATTCAGACGCGCTGCTTGATCTAGGAGTTGACTATACGCCACCGTATTGTGCGGTACAAAGATAATTTCGGTTGTTTTGACAGGTCCGCCGCCCCATGAGGCGTGCGCGATTACCCCGTGCAATGTCGCATTGCGCGCAATTATTTCCAATGGTTACCGAAACTTGGGCGTGTTCACTCGACTTGCTATCTTGAGCCCGATACTTCGCGTAATGAGCGTTACCATTGATTGATCGAAACCCGCGCACCACAAGCGACCGTCAGCGCACGCTCGCACAGCTTGACCCAGCAACCCGGACCCGAATAGAGGGCGCCGCGCTTGAGCTGTTCTCCGAGCGCGAGTTTCATCGCGTCAAACTGATCAATATTGCTCGGGATGCACGGATCAGCCTGCAGACGCTCTACAAGTATTACGGCAGTAAGGAAACAGTGCTCTTTGCCAGCCTCGATACCTGGCTGGGCGATCTGGCCACGCGCATGATCGACCATCTGCAGGGCATCGAGAACTTCGAGGATCGTCTGCGCAAGGTCTTCTGGGTATTGCTCGATTACTTCGAACGCAATCCCAAGGTGGCGCAGATCATTCTCAGCTCGGTCTATCTGAACACCTGGCGCGATGACGACACATTTCGCCAGCCGGCGCTGATGTCGGTTTTTCTGGGTGTGATCAACGAAGGCCGTGAGCTCGGCATTCTTACCCGCGAAGTCGACGAGATCGAGATTTCCGACTTCATCTGGGGTGTCGCCAATCGAGTGGTCGCGATGTGGCTGGTGCGAGGCCGAAAGGAGCCGCTGGCGGCCAAGGCCACCGCGATGTTCGGGATGGTGTGGCGCGCGATCGCAAGTGAGCAGGTGCTGGCTGAACGCTTCTACGCCAGCCGATCACCGCAAAAGATCTCCGCGGCCAACTGAGCCTCGGCCACCGATTCGCCTACAGGGTGTACGTGGGCTTGTTGCCGTCAAGCATGCCGGCAAGCAGCGTTTCGATCTGACGCTGAGTATTGCCGTTGTCCTGCTGGGCAAACTGAATGCCAATGCCCGCCGGACGTTGGGCGCCACCACCACGTGGTGTCAGCCAGATCACCTTGCCGGCGACGGGAAGACGCGCATCCTGATCGACGAGATGGAGCAGCAGAAACACATCGCTGCCCATATCGTAGCGAGCGGTGCCGAGCGTGTCCTGGGTAACAAACAGGCCGCCGTTGGTTATGAACGGCATATACGCGGCGTACAGTTCCTGCTTGTCGGCAATGTCAATCCGAACGATGCCGGACTGGATGGCGATGTTCGGTTCGCTGATCATGACGCAGCACTTCTCCGTTTGAGACAAACCTTCAACTCGAGCAGCAACGACTCTATCACCAGCTGCCAGTCGGCGTTGGTACGAGACAATCTGGATGCATCCGCCACGCATGCCAGCCAAGGCTGGAACACGGCCGGATCGAGCTTGCGTGCGACCTGGGCCAACGGCTCAGCCAGGCTCTGATCGCTATCGTCGCCCAGTGCCAGGCTCATCAACGCACTGCTGCGCCGGTACAGCCAGTCGAGCCAGAGATCGGCCGGCTGCTTGGCCATGCGTTCGGCAGCGCTCGATACGTCCTCGCGATTACGGATGACCGCTGACAGCGTCTCGTCCCAGGCACGGGCCTGTTCGTCGTAGCCCTGCTGTCGCTGCGCCAGAACCGAAAACGGGCTTCGCAGGCTATCGGCATCCAGACCGGCGGTGTCCACGCCCTGCCCTTCGAGCCATTCGCGGGCGACGCTCGGCGTCGGCGACGGCACGCGCCAGAGCTGGCAGCGGCTGCGCACTGTAGCCATCAGCGCAGACACATGGCTGGTGAGCAGCAACAGATGACAACTGCGCGGCGGCTCCTCCAACGTCTTGAGCAGGCTGTTGGCCGCACTCGGCGAAAGCTGATCTGCCGGGTCGATCCAGCCCAGCCGACCGCTGTTGTACTGCGGGGTCAGATACAGCCGTCGCGAAAACGTACGCACCTGTTCAACCTTGATCTGACGGCCGGTTTCTTCGGGCATCAGACGGGAAATATCCGGGTGCGTGCTGGCCTTGACCTGACGGCAGGCGCTGCACGTGCCGCAGGCATCCCCGGAAGACGCCCGTTCACGGCACAGCAGCGCTCGCAGCACGCGATCGGCGAACACGCGCTTACCGACACCGGGCGGACCGCAGATGAGCAGCCCGTGGGATACACGATCGTCGTTGATCGCCTGGATCATATGATCGAACAGCGGCGCATGCCAGGGCGGCACTGCGCGCTCCGGCGTATTCATGACCATGCCGCGAGTGCAGCTTCGATCTGTCGTGCCACATCGTGGCGCGGACGCGCCGCGTCAATGATGCGATAACGCTGTGGTGCACCAGCGGCGCGTTCGAGATACGCCGAGCGAACCCGCTCGTGAAAGAGGGCGGTCTCCTGGTCAAAACGATTACCCTGCCCGCGCCGACCCGCGCGTTCGAGGCCGGTCTCCACGGGCAGATCAAACAGCAGCACCCGGTCGGGCCGACGCTCTTTCTGCACCAGCTGCTCCAGCGTGGCCACGGCCTCGGCGCCCAGTCCGCGCGCTGCGCCCTGATAGGCATAGCTGGCGTCGGTGAATCGGTCGCTGACCACCCATGTGCCTCGCGCCAATGCCGGCTCGATTATCTGCTCGAGATGTGCGGCACGCGCGGCGAACATCAGCAGCAGCTCGCTCATGGGCGGCATGGGCTGCTCGTAAGTCTGCATGAGCACGCCGCGGATGGCCTCGCCGAGCGCCGTGCCGCCGGGCTCACGTGTGATCAGCACGTCGCGGTGCTGCGCTCGTATTGTCGCGGCAACCACTTCAACCTGACTGCTCTTGCCCGCCCCTTCGCCGCCCTCAAGCGTGATAAGCCGGCCAACGTTTGTACTGGATGCCATGGTCACGAGCCGCGCTGGTAAGTATTCACGGCCCGATTATGCTCGGCCAGCGTTGCCGAGAAGACGTGGCTGCCATCGCCCTTGGCTACGAAATACACGGCGCTACCCTCGGCGGGATGAAGCGCGGCATCGATCGCCTCTCGGGAGGGCATGGCGATCGGCGTCGGCGGTAATCCCGGCCGCGTATAGGTGTTATACGGCGTATCGCGTCGCAGATCGCTACGCCGGATGTTGCCGTCGTAATCCGGTATGCCGTAGATCACGGTTGGATCGGTCTGAAGCAGCATGCCGGTCTGCAGACGCCGCGAGAATACGCCTGCGATACGGGTGCGCTCGGCGGGCACGGCGGTTTCTTTTTCCACAATGGAGGCAAGGATGAGTGCCTGGTAGGGCGACTCGACCACCGTATCGTCGGCGCGATCGGCCCAGGCGGTATCCAGATAAGCCTGCATGGCGTCATAGGCACGTTTGAGGAAAGCGATATCGGTCATCCCGCGCGGGTACAGATACGTATCAGGCATGAAACGGCCTTCCGGGTTCTGGTCCGGATGCCCGATAGCCGCCATGACGTCGGCGTCGGTCTTGCCGGCCAGTTCCTGCTTGATCGCATCGCTGGCCTCCAGTTTCTTGCGGACGTCGCTGAAGCGCCAACCCTCGACGAGCGTCATTCGATACTGGCGTGTCTTGCCGGAGATCAGCAGTTCTACAAGATGCGCCGGTGTCTGATGTGCCGGGACGACATATTCGCCGGCCTTGACCCGGCTCGCCACGCCGGTCGCCCGGGCATAAATCGACAGGTAGCGCGCGTCTCGCGCGTTGATGATGACCCCCTCGTCGAGGAGTCGGCTGGTAATCGAACGGAAGCTCATGCCCGGATCCACAGCCACCAGCTTGCCCGTGCTGTTCTGCAGCGGCGTGGCGAAAAACCGCGCGCCGTCCAGACCGAGGGCTACCAGGGCGACCAGCACAACGGCCACAATCAGTCCTAGGATACGCTTGATCATTGCCGACTACCTTACTGAATTACAATACATAAACTAGGACTAGTCATTGGATCTGGACCTTGACTACGCATCGACGCCGGTGCCGCTCTCCACTCCCGCGCCTGTCACGCTATGGACTCCCATTCGGCCTGCCGCGCATAACCTTTCGACGTCGATGAATACCGCCCGAACCGTGATTTATACCGAACTATATCAGGAGCTTGCGCGCGTATTCGCATGCCTTTTCGCTGTCTGGAAACACACAGCCATCGATCTGTACGACACTGCGTACACCGCCGACGCTGTTGCAGGCAACGGCACCGCGGAATGTCTGCAGCTGCGACCTCGCAATATCGGTCTCGTGCACCGCGACGCCCGCTGCCGACAATGCGCTGGTCAGACGCTGACGCGTTGCTCCGATGATACCTGCCCTGGTGAGCGCCGGCGTCAACCATTCGCCCTCGGCCGACACGAACAGAAGATTACGCATCGTCGTACAGATCACGCGATCTTCGTGATCGCACATCACCGCGTCCTCGGTGCCCGCTCGCCGGCATTCCTCGCGCGCCAGCACCTGTTCGAGCCGATTCAGATGTTTTACCCCGGCCAGACGGGCTTGTTGGCCCAGAATCACCGGCGAGCACGTCAATATGAGCGGGGATTGACGGTCGCTATCCTCGGGCAGCGGATGCGCCGACACGATCCGGCGCGATCCTTCCAGCGGCGGTGTATAACCGCGTCCGCCGCTGCCACGCGTAATCATGATCTTGACCACGCCGCTGTGGCCGCCGCTGAATAACCGGTCGACATCGTCCGCGAGTTGCTTTTTGTCGGGTACCGGCAGGAACAGTCGCCCGCAGTCATGCGCCAGTCGTTGCAGATGCACTCCCCACGCAACCGGCTCGCCGGCTTCCACACGCAGCGTGCGAAAGACACCGTCGCCATACGCCAGGCCTCGGTCGTCTGCCGGCAGATGTGCCTGCCACTCACCGTCCACGAGAATTGCGTCAGCCATAGGGCAGACCTCTATCGTCGATAAAACTTCTTAAAACGCCGCGAGCTTTTATACGTGTTTCTTCAAGTTCTTTCGAGGCGCTGGAGTCCGCGACGATTCCTGCCCCGGTGCGCAGTGTGAGCTGGCGTCCACGCTGGGTCAGCGAGCGAATGATGATGTTGCTGTCCAGCCGACCGCAACGGCTCAAATAACCGATGCTGCCGGTATACGCGCCTCGGCCCTGCCCCTCGAGTGCCGCGATGATTTCCATGCAGCGCACCTTGGGACATCCGGTGATGGTACCGCCGGGGAACACGGCCGCAAGCGCCGCGCCTGGGCCCACGCCAGCGCGGAGCTGGCCACGGATATTGGAGACGATATGATGCACGTGGGCATAGGACTCGGTCACCATCAATTCGTCCACGTCGATCGTGCCGGGCCGACAGATCCGCCCAAGATCATTGCGTTCGAGATCGATCAGCATCACATGCTCGGCGCGCTCTTTCGGATGCGCCAGCAATTTGCGTGTCATATCGTCGTCGGTACCACGGCTTCGACGCCGCGTGCCGGCAATCGGGCGCGTTTGCGCCATGCCGTTATCGATACAAAGCAGCCGTTCAGGCGACGAGCAGCACAGCGCCGCGTCGCGCCAGTACATCAGCCCCGAGAACGGCGCAGGATTCGCGTCTCGAAGCGCGGCGTGAATAGCCAGCGGTGAGGTGTCTTGTGCCAGTTCGCCATGCCAGGCACGCGACAGATTCACCTGAAAGACGTCCCCGGCGAATATCAGCTCACGCGCGCGGTCGACCTGGCCTTCATAAACCCGGCAATCGGCCTGTGTCCAGTTTGCCTTGATCGGCGTGCCGACAACCGCTGAGTCGGCCCGACACAGGTCGTCGATCATGCACTCTACGCGCGTCATATCTCGCGCCTCCGCGACGATCTGAAGCGTGCCGTTCAGGCGATCGTGGATGATGGCAGCCGGGCATCGCACTGCCAGAGCGTCGGGAAATATATCGTCTTGGGCGCGCGGCAGCGTCAGTGACGGCTCGATCCGCCCTGCCATCTCGTAGCCGAGATAGAAGAACCAGCCGCCGATAAACGGCACGCCTGAGACAGGCGCAACGCCTTCCTGAGCCGCCGCGACGTCGAATTGATCAAAGAACGACTCGCCGAGCCGTCCGTCGCCAATCTCGATCGCAGCGCCGGGAAATGCCAGCAGCATGTCGTAACGACTCTGCGCAGCCGCGCCAGCGCTGCTCTCGAGCAGAAAAGGATAGCGCTTCGAATCGAGTGCGACGACGGCGAGCAGATCGGGCGCCGAAGACACCACGCATTCTGCAATAGCAAGATCGCCGACGATCCGGCGACAGAACGTCGCCGGATCCATGGGAGGCACGGCGCTCACGCGCGCGCTGCCGAATTCAATCCAGACGCTTGAAGATCAGCGAACCGTTGGTGCCGCCAAAGCCGAAGGAGTTCGACAGTGCCGCATCAATCTTCATCTGGCGCGCCTCGTGTGGCACGTAATCCAGATTGCAGCCTTCGGCCGGATTATCCAGATTGATCGTTGGCGGCGCGACCTGATCGCGTATCGCCAGCAGCGTGAAGATCGCCTCCGCCGAACCTGCCGCACCGAGCATATGTCCGGTCATCGACTTGGTCGAACTGACCGCGACATTCTTCGCGGCGTCGCCCAGAACCTGCTCGATGGACTGGCTCTCGGCCACATCTCCGACATTGGTCGACGTGCCGTGGGCGTTGACGTACTGGATCTCCGACGAATTCATCTCGGCGTCCGTCAAGGCGTTGGCCATGCACTGACGCGCGCCACGACCGCTGGGCTGGGTGATATGGTGGGCGTCGCCGCTCATGCCGAAGCCGACCACTTCGCCGTAGATATTGGCGCCACGACGTTTGGCCTGCTCGTACTCCTCGAGCATGAGCACTCCTGCACCGTCGGAAAGCACGAAGCCGTCCCGATCAGAATCCCACGGGCGGCTTGCTGCCTGCGGGTCATCGTTTCGCGACGACAAGGCGCGCGCTGCACAAAAGCCGGCCAGCCCGATGGGGTTGACTGCCATTTCGCAGCCACCCGAGAGCATAGCGTCGGCATCGCCCGCTGCGATCAGACGTGCAGCCAGTCCGATATTGTGCACACCGGTGGTACAGGCCGACACCGCCGCAATATTCGGCCCGTGCAGGTTGAGCTGTATCGATACCTGGCCGGCGGCCATGTTGGCGATACTGCTGGGAATGAAGAACGGCGAGACCTTCTTGGGGCTGTAGCCCGACTCGTGGAAGCCCACGCAGGTCTTGAGAATGGTGCCGATTCCGCCGATGCCGGAACCGACCGCCACGCCTACCCGGTCGTTGTATTCATCGTTGAGCTCGAGCCCGCTGTCCTTGAAGGCTTCCAGGGATGCGGCCACACCGTAGTGCACGAAGGGATCGTAGCGCTTGGCTTCCTTCCCCGACATGTACTGGGTGACGTCAAAATCCCGGATCGGTCCGCCGAAGCGGGTCGGATAACCGGACACGTCAAAGCTATCGATGGTCGAGATGCCGCTCCGACCGGCGAGGATACCCTCCCAGCTCGATGCCACATCAAGACCAAGCGGGGAGATGAGCCCCAGCCCGGTTACCACTACGCGACGCTGTCTCAACGACGCCCCCTTGTTCTCGAATCGCCGCGTATGCGACGAATTGGAATCGGATCGGCCGGCACTGTGCGCGGCCGACGGTGTGGAAGGTCGTTCAGCCCTCGGCGTGCGACTTGATGTAGTCGACAGCATCCTTGACGTTCACGATCTTCTCGGCTTCCTCGTCGGGAATATCGATTTCGAATTCCTCTTCGAGAGCCATGACCAGTTCGACCGTGTCGAGCGAGTCGGCACCCAGATCGTCGACGAACGACGCTTCCGTGGTCACCTGATCTTCGCTGACCGAAAGCTGCTCGGCAATGATCTTCTGTACTCGTTCTTCCACACTACTCATCGGATTCTCTCCTGTTGGCTATTCGTTTACGCGTGGCACGCGTATTCGCCCTCGCGAATCGCGCGCCATTCTAGGGAAAAAGGAAGGCTGTCGCCAGCGTCATGCCCCCATATACATGCCGCCGTTCACCGATAATGTTTCTCCGGTGATATATGCGGCCGAAGGCGAAACCAGGAAGGCTACGCTGGCAGCGATGTCGTCAACCGCACCCAGCCGCTGCAATGGAATCTGCTCGAGCAGCGCGGTACGGGTCTTGTCATCCAGATCGCGGGTCATGTCGGTTTCGATGAACCCCGGAGCAATCGCATTGACCGTAATCTGACGCGATCCGACTTCACGCGCAAGCGAGCGCGTGAAGCCCAGCAGACCGGCCTTGGCCGCGCTGTAGTTGGTCTGGCCTGCATTGCCCATGATACCCACGACCGATGCCACGTTGACGATACGCCCGCCCTTGGCCTTCATCATGCCGCGCAGTACCGCCTTGGATACACGAAAGACGCCGGTGAGATTGGCGTTCATCACCTCGTCCCACTCGGATTCCTTCATCCGCATCAATAGATTGTCGCGCGTGATAGCGGCGTTGTTGACCACGATTGTAGGCGCGCCAAATTCGCTGCCGATAGTCTTGATCAGATCGGTGACACTGGCCTCATCGGTGACGTCCAGGCGTCTTCCTGCGCCCGATCTGTCGTCGCCGGTCAGCCGCTCATCGATACGCGCAGCGCCTTCGTCGCTGGTCGCGGTACCAATGACGATCGCGCCGTCGGCGGCAAGACGATCGGCAATGGCCGCGCCAATGCCGCGCGATGCGCCTGTAACCAGGGCAACTTGGCCCGCCAGAGGCTGGACCGAGGATTCACGTTGGGTACTCATCTCGCTCTCGATGCGCCTGGAGGCGCAGCCATTATCGGTGATGGGGTCATACGCCCGCGTCGGCGTCGTCGCCGCGGGTGAGCGCAAGCGCCTGACGAAGGCTATCCGTGTCAGACAATGGCAGTGACTGGGCTGTCTTGTCGATACGCTTGTTCAGACCGCTGAGCACCTTGCCCGGCCCACATTCCACAAAAAGCTCGACGCCGGCGCTACGCATTGCCCGGATCGTATCGGCCCAGAGTACCGACTGCGCGAGCTGGCCGACCAGCGCCTTGCGAATACCGTCGACATCCTCACGCGGCTGTGCATCGACGTTGTGCAAAACCGTCAGTTTCGGTTGACGCAGCGGTATTTCCAGCAGATGCGACTGCAGCCGTTCGGCGGCCGGTTTCATCAGCGCGCAGTGCGACGGGACGCTCACGGCAAGCATCTTGACGAGCTTCGCGCCCTTGTCCTTTGCGATACGCCCGGCGCTCGCCACGGCCTCTGCGTGACCCGCCACGACGACCTGTAACGGCGCATTGAAATTGGCTGCGGATACGACCAATTGATCATCCGCATGTTCGGCCTCGGCCTCGGCACAGGCGGCACGTACCGCGTCATCCTCGAGCCCGATGATGGCTGCCATCGCGCCCTCATCCGGGCCAACTGCCGTCTGCATGGCCCGACCGCGCATCTGGGTCAGACGCAGCGCGTCACCAAAATCCAGCGCATCGGCTGCGACCAGCGCGGTGTACTCGCCCAGGCTGTGGCCGGCGACCATATCCGGCATGGGCCCGCCACGGCTTTCCCAGACGCGCCATGCCGCAACGCCTGCGGCCACCAGTGCCGGCTGGGTGAATTCGGTCTGATCCAGCCGTTCTGCCGGCCCTTGCTCGACAAGAGCGGCCATGTCGTAGCCCAGCACATCGCTGGCCTCGGCGTAGGTCTGACCTACAACAGGATAGCGCTCGGCAAGTGCAGCAAGCATGCCGACCGATTGGGCGCCCTGGCCCGGAAACAGCATCGCGAAACGCGACATAAGCGCGGGGGTCAATGAAAGCGATAACGCATCATACCCACGCCATACCGGCTTGGCCACGTAAAAAGATCGGTTTGCTAAACTCCGCGTTTGTTTGCTGCCGCCCAGCGGAGATGCACACGTGGTACACGCCGAACTCACCGTCGCCGCCGTTGTGAAAAAAGACGATCGATTCCTGATGGTCGAGGAAATCGCGCGTGGCGAACGCGTAATCAACCAGCCCGCGGGCCACGTCGAACCCGGCGAGTCCATTCTCGACGCAGTGATTCGCGAAACCCGCGAAGAAACAGCCTGGCACTTCACGCCTTCGGGCCTGGTGGGGGTGTATTACTGGCCTCACGACGACGGCCGCACCACGCTACGCTTCGCCTTCTGTGGCGATGTAAGCGATCACGCCGCCGAGCAGACCCTCGACGACGGCATTCTCGCCGCGCACTGGATTGCGCCAGCCGATCTGGCAACACGCGACGACTTGCGCAGTCCGCTGGTCATGCGCGCCATCGACGATTTCAGCGCTGGCGAGCCGCTCCCGCTGGATCGTGTCCAGCATGTCCTGAGCCAGCGATGAGCACGCCGTTCTGGGCTCGGCCGCCGAACGAGACCCGCGTGATCGTGGGACTTTCGGGCGGCGTTGACTCGTCCGTCACTGCACTGAAGCTGGTCGAGGCCGGCTACCAGGTCGAAGCCCTGTTCATGTTCAACTGGAGCGAAGACGAGGCCGGCCGCTGCCAGGCCGCGGACGACTTCGACGATGCCAGGGCCGTATGCGATGCGCTGGATATTCCGCTGCACCGGGCCGATTTCTCGCGCGAATACAAGTCGCGTGTATTCCGTTATTTTCTGGACAGCTACGCCGCCGGGCGCACGCCCAACCCGGATGTTCTATGCAACCGCGAGATCAAGTTCGATGCGTTCCTGCATCACGCGGAGCGCCTGGGCGCGGACGCCATCGCGACCGGCCACTACGCACGGCTGACACATGACGACAATGGCACCCGCCTGCTGCGCGGCGTCGACCCCGGCAAGGACCAATCCTATTTTCTGGCTGCGGTGCCGATAGCCGCACTCGAACGCACGCTTTTCCCGCTCGGCGACATGCACAAGAATGATGTCCGCACGCTTGCACGCAGCGCCGGCCTGCCGATCCATGCCAAACCCGACAGTACCGGCGTCTGCTTTATCGGCGAGCGCGATTTCGAGGGTTTTCTACGCCAGTATCTATCGGGCCGCGCCGGGCCGGTGCGCGTTGCGGGCGGCGCGTTGGACGGCCGCACAATCGCAGAACACGCCGGCCTGATCTACTACACCATTGGTCAGCGCCGAGGGCTGGGCCTGGGCGGGGTAGCCGGTGCATCCAGCGCGCCCTGGTACGTGGCGAGCAAGGACATGGACACCGACACGCTCTGGGTGACGCAGGACGACAACCACCCGAGGCTTGTGGAAACACAGCTGACCACCGACACGCCGCACTGGCTGATCAAAACGCCGACCGTGCCCCTGCGCTGCACGGCTCAGGTACGCTACCGTCAAAGTGCTGTGGGCTGCATGGTCGATGCCGCCCCCGACGGCGGTCTGACGGTCCGGTTCGACACGCCGCCACGTGCCATCGCACCCGGGCAATATGCCGTGTTCTATGACGGCGATCATTGCCTGGGCAGCGCCGAAATACGCTGCGCTGGCGCGGCAGACGATACGCCATACGCCGCATTCCAGCCCACGACAGCCAGCGAGCCCGCGACAACCTCTGTATGAGCGATCAAATCCCCCACACCCTGCGCGATCAGGCGCTGGCCCTGGCCGGCGTGGCGCAGTTTGCGCTCTACGCACACGAGCTCGGCGCCGATGGCCGTGACGACGCCGAGCGCATCAACGCCGCCCGCCACGCAATCTTCTGCACCGACCCGGACAGCGTGGTCGATGTCTACGGCGACCTGTCCGATGTGGGCGACGGCATTGCGTTCCTGAAAGGCCAGCTCGCCGGCAAGCGACCGGATGCCAAAGCCGCGGTGGTGGCGCGTTATATCGGCCAGCTGTTACGGCTGTCCGGCAATCTGCTCAATAACGACGCGGCGCTGTCACAGATCCGCGGCGCGATCGACCGAGCCCGACTCGCCGAGGCAGGCGACGTGCCCGGCATTCTTGACGACGCGTATCGCAAGAGCGTGAGCCCGATCAAGCCGCAGATCATGCTGCACGGGCATCCCACCTATCTCGGCAACGCCGCGATCCAGGCCCGTGCCCGCACACAGCTGCTGGCGGCGGTGCGCTGCGCGATACTGTGGCGTCAGTGCGGCGGCGGGTTCATCACCCTGTTCTTTCGTCGCAAGGCGCTGCTCAAATCGCTCGAGAATATCGGGCCCACTGCGTCCGTGCGCTGAAACACGCGCCGTCCTGCGGCGTACTTGGTGCCAACGTCGTCGATCAACCCAACTGGCGTCTTGAGAATGGATCGCGTCTGCAGTGTCGCGCGCGAATGGCTATACTGTGCGCCGATTTATGGTAGCCATAACGGCCGGCAATGCATCGGTCCGTTTCACTGGGTTTTTCTCGGAGAGCAAATCTATGTCGGACAGTTTCAATACCAGAAAGCAGTTCACCGCAGGCGATCGCAGCTTTGATTTCTTCAGCCTCAAGGCGCTCGAAGAACAGCATCCCAGCGTCGCCACGCTGCCCTACGCACAGAAGATCCTGCTGGAGAATCTGCTGCGTCACGAAGATGGCAGCAATGTCAGCAAGTCCGATATCGAAGCGCTCGCCAACTGGGACGCCAAGGCCGAGCCGGACACCGAAATCGCCTTCACTCCCGCCCGTGTCGTCCTGCAGGATTTCACCGGCGTGCCGGCCGTGGTCGATCTGGCCGCCATGCGCGACGCCATGGCCAACCTCGGTGGCAGCCCGGACAAGATCAATCCGCTCTCGCCCGCCGAGCTGGTCATTGACCATTCGGTAATGGTCGACGAGTACGGCTCCTCCGGCGCTTTCGATCTGAACGCCAAGCTCGAGTTCAACCGCAATAAGGAGCGCTATGCGTTCCTGCGCTGGGGTCAGGGTGCGTTCGACAACTTCAAGGTTGTGCCGCCGGACACCGGCATCGTGCATCAGGTCAACCTGGAGTTCCTGGCTCGCGTGGTTTTCGGCAACGAACAGACCAACCTGGCCTACCCGGACACGCTGGTCGGCACCGATTCGCACACCACCATGATCAACGGTGTGGGCGTGCTGGGTTGGGGTGTTGGCGGTATCGAGGCAGAAGCCGCGATGCTGGGCCAGCCCATCACCATGCTCATCCCGCAGGTCGTGGGCTTCAAACTGTCGGGCAAGCTGGCCGAGGGCTGCACCGCAACAGATCTGGTGCTTACGGTTACCGAAATGCTGCGTAACAAGGGCGTGGTCGGCAAGTTCGTGGAGTTCTTCGGCGACGGCCTGGCCGATCTGCCGCTGGCCGATCGTGCAACGATCGCCAACATGGCGCCGGAATACGGTGCCACCTGCGGCATCTTCCCGGTCGACGGCGAGACCATCCGTTATATGGAGCTCACCGCTCGCCCGAAAGAGCAGTGCGAACTGGTCGAGGCCTATGCCAAGGCTCAGGGCATGTGGCGTGAAGACGGCCAGCCGGATGCGCAGTACAGCGACGTAATGGAACTGGACATGTCGACGGTTCAGCCGTCGCTCGCCGGCCCCAAGCGCCCGCAGGACCGCGTGCTGCTTTCCGACATGCAGAAGACCTATCAGCGTGAGGTCAAGTCGTTCGTCAAGGATCGTCAGGACAAGGACGACAAGTCCATGGCCGAGGCCCGCGAGGAAGGCGAAGGCGGCACCCCGAGCAAGAGTGTCGGCGGCAGTGCGCCCGTCAAGTACAGGGACGCCGAGTTCAACCTGCAAGACGGTTCCGTGGTTATCGCGGCGATCACGTCCTGCACCAATACCTCCAATCCGGCGGTAATGCTGGCCGCCGGGCTTGTCGCGCGTAACGCCGTAGCCCGAGGCATGCGGGTCAAGCCGTGGGTCAAGACGTCACTCGCGCCGGGCTCCAAGGTGGTCACCGAGTACCTGGAAAAAGCCGGCCTGAACGTCGATCTCGACAAGCTGGGCTTCCAGCTGGTCGGTTACGGCTGCACCACCTGTATCGGCAACTCCGGCCCGCTGCCGGAGCCGATCGGCAACGCGGTGCGTGATCACAACCTCAACGTGGCCTCGGTGCTCTCGGGCAACCGCAACTTCGAAGGCCGTGTGCACGGCGACGTGCGCATGAACTTCCTGGCCAGCCCGCCGCTGGTCGTGGCCTATGCCCTGGCCGGCACCATCGATACCGACCTGACCAACAATCCGGTCGGCCAGGACAGCGACGGCAACGATGTCTACCTGAAGGACCTGTGGCCGTCGCAGAAGGAAATCTACGACACCATCGGCAGCTCGCTGTCGTCGGAGATGTTCCTGGAAAGCTACGGCGACGTATTCGCCGGCGATTCCCGCTGGCAGGGCCTGGACGTGCCGGAAGGCGAGATCTACAAGTGGGACAAGGATTCCACCTATGTACAGAACCCGCCCTACTTCGAAGGCATGACGATCGACGTGGCCGAGATCCCGACCATCGCCAAGGCTCGCTGCCTGGCGCTGCTGGGTGACTCGATCACTACCGATCATATCTCCCCGGCCGGTTCCATCACCAAGGACAGCCCGGCAGGCCAGTACCTGCAGGAACAAGGCGTCAAGCCGAGCGACTTCAACAGCTACGGCTCGCGTCGCGGCAACCACGAAGTGATGATGCGCGGCACCTTTGCCAACGTGCGCCTGCGTAACCTGCTGGCCCCCGGCACCGAAGGCGGCTGGACACGTCATCAGCCCTCGGGCGATGAAATGTTCATCTACGACGCCGCCATGCAGTACAAGGACGAAGGCACCCCGCTCGTCGTTCTGGCCGGCAAGGAATACGGCACCGGCTCCTCGCGTGACTGGGCCGCCAAGGGCACCCTGCTGCTCGGCGTCAAGACCGTCATCGCCCAGTCGTTCGAGCGTATCCATCGCTCCAACCTGGTCGGTATGGGCGTTCTGCCCCTGCAGTTCAACGACGGCGACTCGGCCGATTCGCTTGGCCTCGACGGCAGCGAGACCTTCGATATCGAAGGCCTCACGTCGGGCGCCAAGGCGGTAACGGTCAAGGCCACCAAGGAAGACGGCAGCACCTCGGAGTTTGAAGCACGTGTGCGTATCGATACCCCGAAGGAATGGGACTACTACCAGAACGGTGGCATTCTGCACTATGTCCTGCGTCAGTTGGCCAAGGCTGCCTAAGACAGAGCCTTAGCCTGCAAGATAAAAAGCCCCGCTCCGGCGGGGTTTTTTATGAGCGGTATTTACGTCTCGGTTTCGAGCGCCACAGGGTAAAGAAAACTGCGCTACGGTCGATGCAAAACAAATGTGCCGGACGACATCCACAGAGTCGAAGCCAATCCATTGCTACGTGCACTCGAGAATGGTACGCCATGGGGTTTTTGACGCCACGAATAGTGTCTATATAGCACGCCATAAGAACGCAACAGGTTGAAATGCCGTGGACCTAACCGTTGATAGATCGACCGCGCTATGCGTCCTATACCTACAAATGTCGTCGAATTGGCGTTAGAGCTTAAAGGAATCGAAATCCATGCAGTCAGTTGTCAAGCACGCGATTTATCTTTTCCTCGGAATCTTTGCCCTTACAGCCATAATCAGCCTAGGAGCACTCGTATGCTTATGGATTTCTGGAACAAGCGGCTCCGCTATCTCAGATCTCCCATACCTGAAGTGGTTACTTGGGACGGTGATTGCCGAAGTAGTCGGAGTCGTAGTTCTGCTGGCGAAGAAGGGCCTTAAATACCTTCCCGAGGTAGAACTGAAGAAAACCGAAGCGGAAACTTTGGATTTCATGAAAAAATTCATTGATTCCGGCAGTTCCGTGACGATTGTGAGCAATCGTGTCGCTTGGCTGCGCAAGTCTGACCCGATTAAGGACGCCATCACCGAGATGGCAAGAAATGGAACGTCCCTTGAGATTATCACTCCCACTTTGGTGGCTCAGGACATCCGCGATCCTCTCCAGGAAGCCGGAGTTAAATTCTATATGACGAGCGAGAATATGCCACCAGAGGCGCGATTCACGCTCGTTAACGGGCATAGAAGCGGCGCCGAAAAATTAGCAATAGCTCGGGGTGGTCATCCCGATCACGAGATAACAATTTTTGATAACAGTTCAGGCCCACAAATTATCGCAATGGCAAAAGACATCATTCGTAAATCCAAGGCTTTATCCGATGCCCCATAGATGGTCCTCGTCTGCGGAACTTAGACGCAAACAAATCGACTCTGGTATCGATATAACCTTTGTTGATGTATTTCGGCCACTGTTCGCCGACTGGATATGTGGCCTCAATCCATCGCGAGTCATCGAAATTGGAGCCGGAACGGGGCACCTATCCAAAGCCATCGCGAATCGGCATTTCTTGATCACCGCCATTGAACCGTCACTAGGGATGTATAACGTGGCGCGCGAGGTATTAAAAGATGAAGAAGTCGAACTAATCAATTGCTCGTCATATGAGCTGCCAGTTGACGAATTATTTGATGTGGCATTTTCACACCTAGTCGCACATTCCGTGGAAGATTTGAATCATTTCCTAGAGTCAATTGTGGCCCAGCTTACCGAAGGTGGCCATCTCATGTTCTCTATTCCGCATCCATGTTTTTATAATGCTTACAAGAAATTTCTTGGCCTTGAATACAACTACATGACACCTATGACGAAAGAGGTTGCGTTTACGGTGACCAACGAACCTGCTCACGTCATCTCAGGAGTCCCATATCATCACCGCCCGATTTCTAGCTATGTTAATTCAATTGTTGCGGCTGGTTTCGCACTTAGCGGTCTCCATGAGACTTATCCAGCCAAAGAAATTCAGATGAAATACGGACAGCTCTGGGAAAATCCAAGGTATTGCACATTTATCTGCAAAAAGCTCTAACAAATCGCTGCAGTTGACCGCTCAAAGCGCTGGCGCGCTTTGGGTTCCCTCCGCGCTTCGCGCTACGGCGGCAACTGAGCTTCGGCGTTGGGTTCAATAGAAGAAAATGGTTGAGCACATCATCTTTTTCGCCTGGCTGTTTACGCACATCACCGGCTTCTGTCTGGCGTCCTACGGTTTGCTCCGAGAGAGTTTCAAGGACTTGGCGGCAAAACGCGGCTTTGGAGAGGGTCGTTACGGTGAAGGCCCGTATGGTGGCGGGTCTACGACGGCGCAAAAGTCGCTCATTAGCATTGGCAAGAGGCTTCAACTGCTGCCAACGGACGAAACGCTAACGATCACCAATCGCAAAAAGAACGCGGCGATGGCGATTTTAGGTGTATTGCTTATCGCGTGTTCAATTATCTTAGATTTAGTTGCGCGAGCATTGGTGGCCTGTAACGCTTAAACCCAACAAGTCGCTGCAGTTGACCGCCCAAAGCGCTGCCGCGCTTCGGGTTCCCTCCGCAGCCTACGGCTGCTCCGGCGGCAACTGAGCTTTGGCGTTGGGCCTAAAAAACGAAGTTGACTGAAAATGACGAATAAAAGTCCGTATGCTCGCGATTATTGGGAGCATGCCGTCGCGATAAATAAGATCGCTGGAAATGCAATCAATCCCGAAGCGGCTTCAGTTGCTATCGCTCATAAAGTCTCTATCGGCCTTTCATTCCAATCAATAGAATTAGCGGGTAAGGCGATTCTTCGTGCTTTGGGCTGGCCAGCAAAGGAAATCAAGTCCGAATATCGAAACCACCGCTTATTAGAACTGCTCCGAGCCGCAGACCGAGAATTAAGCGCTCATCCGGACAAGTCCTTGAAGCCATATCACCGGTTTCTTCTCGAAACACTAGAAATTCGAGGGCAGAAATACGGCAATACTGTAGCTTCGTACTTGGAAAAGCATTTTGCTCAAGGAAACCCGGCGCGGCCACGGAACTATTTTTATCCAGACGAAGGCGCATTTACTGGCCCAGTTCCAATCGATGCAATCTACTTTATAGCCGACTACTTAAATTGCGTAGCTAGCGATATTATCGATGTGCTTGAAAAGCCATATTAAATCTTGGCCCAACAGGTCGCTGCAGTTGACCGCCCAAAGCGCTGGCGCGCTTCGGGTTCCCTCCGCGGCCTTCGGCCACTCCGGCGGCAACTGAGCTTCGGCGTTATACAGATAATCTGACTGAAATAGGACAGTGATGGCGATCAGGCGTTTTAAACAAATTGATGTGTTTGGTGGTAGACGGTATCGCGGAAACCCAGTCGCCGTCGTAATGGATGCTGAGGGGCTATCCTCCGCGGAAATGCAACAATTTGCGCGTTGGACGAACTTGTCGGAAACGACCTTTCTCCTGCCACCGTCATCCCCTGACCCGGATTATCGTGTCCGAATATTTACACCTGCTCATGAACTACCCTTTGCAGGACACCCTACATTGGGTACTTGTCACGCTTGGCTAGATGCAGGCAATCGTCCCAATTCTCCGACGCAGATTATTCAAGAATGTGGGGCTGGACTAATACCAATCAGCCGCAAAGGTGGTTTGGCTTTTGCAAGTCCGCCACTCTTGCGCTCCGGGGAGGTTGAAGCAGCGCTCGTTGAGCAACTGGTCGAAGTATTGAGAATAGACCGTGACCAGATTATGGATACCCAGTGGGTTGATAACGGCCCCGGATGGGTTGGAGTATTGCTCAAAGATGCGGATGCGGTTCTTGCCGTCGAGCCAGACTTCAGCGGATATACGAATCCCGAGGAACTGAATATTGGTCTTGTTGGGCCATATGCCGATGGATCGGATTGCGCGTTTGAGGTTCGAGCAATTTTCAACGACGAATACGGACAAACGGTGGAAGACCCGGTTACCGGTAGTCTCAATGCCTCGGTGGCCGAGTGGTTGATTTCTACCGCGCGTGCGAATGCTCCGTACATTTCAAGCCAGGGAACATTGGTAGGTAGGGAAGGTCGGGTACAAGTTGATCAAGATACCGATGGCACAGTCTGGGTGGGTGGCGATACGTTTACCTGCATCAACGGAAAGGTTGAAATTTAATCAGAAGTAAACGGTGTGGGAACAATAGCCTATGTATAACGAGGCGCTGCAGTTGACCGCCCAAAACGCTGGCGCGCTTTGGGTTCCCTCCGCGCTACGCGCTCCGGCGGCAACTGAGCTTGGGCGTTATGTGCAGCAGGCGGAATGGTAGCTAAATGAACCTCGGCTCAAAATCTCTGGAGAAACTGCGGGAGCTCATAAACGAGGAGAGCGAATACCGTTCCGGTCCGAAGCTTGTGCAGTTTTTCAATCGTCTCGGGTTCAATGATTCGTATGGCCAGGGTTTCCCGTCCCGATGGATGTACACGGATCAGCGCCTGGAAGCGATTAACGGCTCGCCCGAGCTAGATAATTGTATTAAGGCTGTACTCAATCCGGCCAATTTCATCGGAAAGGCGCCCGAACTCGATGCACATATTAAATGGTTAAATCAGTTTCTAGCCTTTGATAAGTGGAAAATCGTTCGGGATAGCGCTGAGATTTCGTTTCAACGGCTTGAAAAGGTCGAGATCGACGAGCCATCGCCGAATCAAGACGGAAAAAGTGAAAACGAATTTCTCCGGCGAGAATTTACCAACGTTTCGGTAGCAAGACTTGGGCTAGAGGGCGCTGTTACAGAAGTGCTTAAGCAACGAATCAGAGAAATTGAGAAGTGCTTCTTTGGAAAGGCGTATCTAGCCATGATCTTGATGGCCGGAAGCACGCTAGAGGGTACGTTACTAGGAATTGCTAATCAGCATCCTCGCGTTTTCAATTCGACCAAATCATCGCCAAAGGACGGCGCCGGAAAGGTTAAGCAATTCCAAGATTGGACTCTCAGTACGTTCATCGATGTCGCGCATGAACTCCGCCTCGTTCAACATGACACACAAAAGTTCAGCCACACGCTCCGCGAGTTCAGGAACTACATCCATCCGTTCCAGCAAATGAGCTCCGGGTTTAGCCCATCGGAGCATACAGCGAAATTGTGCCTCCAAGTATTGAAGGCAGCGGTTCACGAAATAGGCCAAAACGTTGGCAAAATCGACACATAACAAGTCGTATATGGACGCCTCCCGCAAGCCGTAGATTCGACGGTTAATGTCCTGGCAGCCCGAAGAACGGTTGCGGTCGTATATCCGGCTTCTGATTGGGCACTTTCTGCCCGAGCCTTTATGGAATCCGC
>Ga0207906_1000118_pt1 | contig 57711 bp, 61 predicted proteins | sample LinPmetageLP37_FD_184050 | JGI IMG/M metagenome (GOLD analysis project Ga0207906, IMG submission 184050) | Marine viral communities from the Pacific Ocean - LP-37 (SPAdes) | ecosystem: Environmental > Aquatic > Marine > Oceanic | place: Pacific Ocean | collected 2010-06-16 | reverse complement strand
CCGCCTCGGCTTCCTTCAGCACCCCGATGATCTGCTCTTCTGAAAACCTCGTTCTCTTCATCTCGTCCGTCCTTCTGTCAGGGCCGGACTCTAATCCAACTTGGAGGAAAATCAGGGGGTCACGTCAGCGGCTTATGACGGTCAGACACATTCGCGAGCAGCGCCTTGATTTCGCTCTTCGTCGGGAACACGCGGTCGGGCTTGTGGCGGTCTGCACGCCGGAGCTTCACGTCTCGAGCGACATTATGCTGCACGAGACCACGCTCCTGGGCGGCGCTGATGATGGATCGTAACGTTGTGAGGCATTTCTTAGCCATCGCGCGCGTGCTGTCCTGTAGCATCGCATCGAGAAACTCACGGACGTCCGGCGCGCTCAGTTCGTTGAGCAGCAGATGCCCTATCTTCGGCTCAATGTGGTTCTTCACATGGCCGCGGTAGGAGTGGAGTGTGGCGCGTTCGAGCTGTTCGAGTTCGCAGCGCCGCATCCAGATTTCGGCGGCGTCGCTAATGGTGCAGTCGTTCGTGGGCTTAGTCAAATTCTTGTCCTATAACAGCGGTTTATAGACACCATTATACGACACACGGAGTGATTTGTCGGGCAGGACTTTCGCCTATTCGGCGGGTTTCTTAGCCTGTTTCTCGTGATGCTCAGCGATGATCTTCTGCACCATCGGCGTGACGCTCTGAAAGTTGCGCTTGAGGAATAGCTTCTTCTCGGCCGCGCTTGCTCGGGTCCAGTGATATGTGATCTGGTCGGCGCGTGATGGAGCTGTTCTACGCTTGCGATACCCCATGATCAGAGCCGCCGCGTAGATGCTGAGTTCGCCAGCCTCGATCTGCTCCAAGAGATCGTCGCGCCCATCTTGCTTGAGACGCCGAAGGTAGTCTTCGTTATTCCCTGCCATTCGCGGTGAGTAGACGCGTCTACGTAGGTCGTCAACAAAAGTCGCGGATCATTTATGCTGGTTTTTATACGCCACCCGCTTTCCACGAATGAAGGCGTTAATCAGCTTACATAGTAGGCCATGGCGCGACGCAATCGAAGGAGGATACAGTAAGCCCAGTCACCCAATCTCGAACCGAGCCTTTCGCCCCTCCAAGTGGAGATATCCGTCGCTCGGGTTTGTGCCGATGGTTGAATGGCTATCCGGTTACGATCGACTCGCTTGCATCACTCATGTTCGCTTCCCAGCGAGCGAAAACCCTCCGATTTCTGGGAAACCGAAAGTCCTAGAGGCAGCGGACCTTCTCCATCCGGATGGTGCCGATCGCCTGAGGTTCGTTGACTCCACTCCCTTGCATCGCAACGAGGTTCGCCGAAGACGTGGTTTTCGAAGCAGCAGCTCTTGAGAAAAGGTAAACCGGCAACGTGCGGCGATGAGCCTTTCCTTTCTGCGGCGTGAAGCAGTGGCGCTTTCTAGCTTGCTGATCCCTACTCGGTCATTTTTGACAGTCTATCGCAAGCGCATGGATTCAGCAGATCAAGGCGCCGCTGATCGATTGCGCCCATCGCCTTTGACAGTAGTTCGGTAGTCATCAGGCCAAGCGGGTTCTGCGTATTTTCGACCGGGTCTCGTCGGTGCTCAGTGATGTCGGAGTGACTAAACGTCTCGTTCAGGCAGTAGGCAGGACATCAAGCTATCTTTGCACCATGAGAAACATCTTCACACTCGCCGCACTTGCTCTGGTCGCGACGGCTGCGGGGGCTACAGCTTTTCCTCCGGCCGCTGAGTGGGAAATTGGACCGGTCATCCGCGGTGAGAACTACTCAGTAGGCATGCCACTGAGACCGCAGCCGACGAGAAATGGATGGGCCTTCGACTTTCCTTACAGCACTAAAGAAGCTGGACACGTTCACTACATCACGTTCGATCCGGGTTCGCTTGCAGAAGCTTCGCGCATAAAGGTTCGCTACCGCGTCGACGCCGATCCTGGCACGCATTTTGTCCCACAGGAGCATCCTCATCTGCCTGGCACGGTTTCGCTGTTCTTTCAGCGCCGCGGAGACAATTGGAGCGCGAAAGGGCGTTATGCGCTCTTTCGCTGGTATGCGCCCATTCACACTGTCCAGGAGATTGCGCCGGGCGTGCATGAAATGACGGTTGAGTTTGACGATCCCCGGTGGGGCTCGGTGGTTGGCGGCACGAAGTCAGGCAATAGCCCCAGGCCCTTCCAAGTCGCGCTTGCCAACGCCAGCAGCATTGGCCTCGTGTTTGGATCTAGCGCCGCACGAGGGCACGGAGTGTATGCGACCGCGCCGGCTCGCTTTGAGCTCCTCGACTTCGATATTCAGTAGGGACACGGGAGCGAGGCGGCCCGCTGCGTTGGGCATGCCAGCAAAATTTCCCATGCCCACCGATTACGAAGCCACCCGACTTCCACGACCACTCACGCGATGGTGAACACCTCAGCAACAAAAGAGGTTTCTCATCATGAATATATATCAAGTCAGCGAGGTCGAATTCGAACCAATCCTCATGCTCTCCGACCACCACGAGCGGGCGATTTCCCAATTTCAGTTGGCACTCGCTGAAGGTCTCGGCTTCTACCCGCCGGTCAACTTCACGCTGTCGTGGATCAACCCATCGTCCCAGCCCGATTCAGCCAGCCTGGAGCGACTGATGCAGGAAGACGTCGAGGGTTTCGCCCGTCGCATTTCGGGTAGATGGCATCGCTATGAGTTTCGGTGAGCGGGACTGCCGGCCTATCTCGAGCCTTGAATCCTTCCGCCGAACGCCGGATGACTGAACGCAGAGCCGGTGGGAGACCCCTTCCTCTCAACAGCTTGCTATCTGGCCGAGCCAAAGCCCGCCGCACAAAGGAAGGCCGAGATGCCACAAACCTTCTCCATCCGGCGGTGCCGATCGCCGGGGCTTGATTGGCTTCTCTTCCTACGTCTTAGCTAGCTCGCCGAGGAGGGTTATTTCGCTCGCTTAGTGACCCGAAGGGAAAGAAAAGGTGAGCCGCCGGCGTGCCGGCGGTGAGCCTTTTCCGTCGGCGGCTTGCCGCCGACGGATAAAGCGGCTTCTACCTTATCTACCATGAGAGTGGTGGGCTGGGTGAAACCCACCTCTCATAGCTTCAGTAGGAAGCTATTACTGTCCGGCGATGTAACCACTCAAATTGCCGGAATTCCGCAGAAATCTGCGGTGTTTGGCTAGCAGGTCATTTCAAGCTCAGGCAGTCCGATGTAACCACTCGACCTAAGCCTTGCGCGAGACAGAATGTAACCGCTCAGGCCAACGCAGGATGGATGAATTTGGGCCAAATGGGGGTGCCGCCATTATACCCCGCTGCGCTCTCCAGCTTCTTGATCCTCGCCCTGTCTTTCTTGACCATCTGCCGTAAGCTAGCATGCGAGATTCCGATGCGACCCTGATCGATAGCAATGCTGGCAACCTGACTATCGTTAATCGGACGACCAGTCAGGTGAGCGAACTCACGTGACCACCACACGTTGCATATTCTTGAGATCGAATCCTTAGGGAACCTAGCCAGATACTTGGGAGTTTCGGGTCCTTTGATCACAGTAAGTAGCAAACTCGCGCGCTCTTTAGCGCCTCCAGTGAGCCCCTCTCGTAGAACATTCAGTTCTTCACCTGCCTTCCATGCTTCTCGAAGGCGAAAACGTTCCTTCCCTTTTGCCTTTTTCGCAGCCTCGGCCTCTCTCATCTGCCAGAACGCACGCACATGGGGCTCATTAACGGTTGAAAAAGAGGCCGTGTCGAGCGGATAGCACACAGCAGACCAGCCTTTCTCTCCAAGCGCTGCCAAGGCCTTCTCGAATCCAGACCTTTCTAGTCCTCCCGCGTCTTTCCACGCCTTGAAAGCGCGGCGGAAGTCGGACTTCGTTCGCGCGACCCATTTCACGCGCTCAATCGCCACTTTCTCGCATGCTTCGGACGCGAGGCATCTGTCGCACCGCCCATTGTGTATCCATTGGTCAAGGCGATTCACGTAGGTTGGCGGCTGGTGCGCATGTCGAAGCCATGCCGTAGGAATGCCGAAGCACGGTTTTCTAACGAATGCAGATATGGACTGAATGTTGCCCCGACCATCCGTGGCGACTTGTTCCGGTTTGAGATTTGGCCCGGTCGTCAAACCAACACCGGTTCCCAATGGGTCCTTCCTCTTCCAGCGAATAGATTTTTCACGATAACTCATCAGATCCAAACGCTGCATGCGTCGATCTTGCTTTGAAAGTGACAAAGCGGCCCTCTTTCATGTCTCGGTCTACCAAAGATTTGAACACCGTGAATGGCAGATCAAATCGAACTGCGGGGAGGCGACGCTGAGACCAACTCCGTGCCGCCCCGCCCCACGAGTTAATTAGGGCGAAACGCGAGATTCGCCGTTTAAGCCCAACGTATGCTTCGCTGTGAAAAATGCTGAAGCGTATTCGAGCCCGTTTTTCTGGCTGTCGTCGAGCTCGTCGAGCTCAAGCGCAGCATCGCACCACGCAGCTAGTTTTCTACACTGATTGCGTGCAATATTTGAATCGCCGCGAAGCTCGTTCTCCTCTCGCCACCAGTCGCTGAACCTAAAATGCGGAAAGCAGCGAAAGTAGGCCTTTCGCGCGACTAAAAAGGGATCTGGCGCCGGATCGATCAAGTCACTTTCTACGCCATAACCTGCGAGCAAGCCTGCGATAGCATGAACCTTTTGGTCGTTAATCTTCAATTGATATTCCTTATTGGTTTAACACCCACTGGAGAACCCAGCGAGGAACCAGCCATAGAAAGCACGATTTTCTCGAAGTCACGATGGCAACCTGTTGCAGATGCGCGTCCGCGCACTATACTACCGTAAATGTTGGAAAAAATGCCAAGGCGGCCTAAAAGCGATATTCGCCGCGAAAGGTGGCGGCGTAACAAGCGTGCTGAACGACAACGCTTGAAAGAGAAGCGCAAAGCGGAGGAGACGCGAAAATCCTCAGATTCTCATCTAGACGCCGGTTTTTTAGAACAAGTTTGGGAGGAAAGAGACAAGCGCTTGCGAAATTTCCCTTGGCAAATGCCACACTTGCCAGGCCGGAAATTCTTCAAGAACACCTCTAACTTTGCAAGCCAAGCTTTGGTCTGCGACGTATGGGCTGCCGAAGTGATCCTGGCAGCCTGCGATCCTGATGCCAAAATATCAGACGGCGATATCGCTAGGTTCCTTATCGAGCAGGAAAGAACCCACGGCGTGAAACCGTCTTCATTACGCACTAAAGTCTGGCGAACACGTCCGCTGGTCCGGTTCCTTGAAGAAGCACCGATATGGGATAGGCCAGGAAAATACTGGCCGAAGTTTCCAGAAAGTATGCCCGAGTTGGGATCGGGGCTTCAGCAACATTGTGATAAGGTTATGGCTTACGTCGAAGCCCAAATGGCGTTTCAGCGAAAGTCGTAGGGAACCGTATCACCTGATCGTCAGGGATCGCATAAGCAAAATTCATAGCAGCCATTCTTACCAATTTCAGGACCGTCTGCCCCGATCGGTGCCGCTATAGGGCTTCATGTTGGCCGGGAAGGATTCGCGTTCATCTTCGATATCGTCGATGGGACCTAACCAGCTACGTTCGGCGTTCATGATATCTTTCAGCTGCGCATACCGCCTCGCCACCTGCACCCAGAGCCTCTGTCCCCTCTCGTCGCCGAGATGCTCGAAGTGCAGCACCTTACCCGCAATGAACTCCACGGCGTCCTCGCCGTGTTCGCGATCGCCCCAGAGCGCCATGGCCCAGATTTCCTGCTCACGGATGATCGTCATGAGAACGCCCAAACCAGTGCAATGCCAGCAGCGATCACGTTCAGGCCGAGAAGGACTACGAACTCGATCTTGAGCCCGAATTCTTGCCGGTCTCGGTCAGGCACCGGGGCACCATGGCTCGCGTCGCCCCGACCAGGTCCGTGCAAGCCCCTCTGCAACCAGCTGATCGCCTATGGAGCGCCCTGAGCGGTGCAGGGTGGCAAGGGTGCGGCCGTAACGATCTTGGCCCTTACGGGCGATCTCGAAGGCTCCTGTATTCAGAAGCTGCACCAGCCGATTCCTCGCGCGTAGCGCAAGATCACGCTCATGCTCGCAAGGGCCATTCAACTCCGGCGTGTCGATGTCAGCGATGCGGATCTTCTCGCCCTCCCACCACACGGTGTCGCCGTCATGGACGCAATGGTCACGAGGTCCAGGGGCACAGACGGCGAGCGCAGCAACAAGCAACAGCATGGGGTCACCCTACCCCGAACATCAGCATTTTCCTACTTGGAACAAACATGGAACAAATCCATCCATCGAGTCGGAGGTTCCTATGATTGTCTTAAGCCCGTCGATGCTCGCTGCCATTGCGTGCATCATCACAGCTTGCGCTGCCCTCGTCTGGCCGGTGCGCCGAAAGCCATGAGCTCCAAGCGTCTCGACAGCATTTCCGACTATTCGCGGCACGGCTATGCGCTCCGGGTGGACTGTAGGCGTTGTCGCCGGGTTGCGGTGCTGGATCCGTTGCAGATCGTTCTGCAATGTCAGCAGCGCGGCTGGTCGAAGCAGATGGCAGCTCTTGAGGGTCGGCTGCGGTGCTCACGATGCGGAAGCAGGGACACGCGGCTTGGGCCAGCGTTCGGTCCATGATGCGGGATCATCCTAAAGGCTTGTGCCAACGTGGGATGGCGCGAAAACCAGAGTGTTGCGCTTTAGCGATTTAGACCTACCTGGCGGGCGGGAACGACGGGTTGCCCGGTAGGAGAATGCGACCCTGATGCCGAGGGCTATGGCCCTGATGGTGACCTGTCGTTCTCTAGAAAATGGGCCGCCTCGATTGTCTCGAAGCGGCCCAGTCTTGCGAAATTTTCAATTAGCGCAAATTTGATGCTGCGTAGTCTGCTACATGCCGCGCAGCCTTGTCGATACCTGTCTTATTGGATCCGCCGAACAAGCCGCCACCGACAGAACCCTCGCCCCGCACAGTAGCAAGAACTTCACCCGTAGGGCTGACGAAATCGACTTCTAGAACGACTTTTGAACCGCCGCCGATACCGCCGGTGAGATAGCGACCGAGACGGCTACCTTCATTAAAACCGACGTAACGCCATTTGACAGTCAGCCCTTCGCCCATAGCGAAGATCGGCGACTCCCCTTTGAAGAGCTCTTCTTCGAGTTTCTCTTGAGTGTAGGCACGGTTGTCATTGTCAATTGGAACGCCGCCATTGTCGAATTCGACATTCGCGGTCGTGAATTTCTCCTGACCTGCATACGGCTGTTCGACGACCAGCACACTGCTTGCGCACGCCGACAACGAAAGCGCCGCAAACGCGGCGAACAGAAATTTCTTCATATAGGCAACCCCCTGTTAGATCCCGCTAATCGGGTAGCGCCGTAGAAAGCGCAACAAATCTCCGAAATCAATCGATGATTATGGATGGTTCCGACTTTTCAACGCTTGAACGCTCACTTGGACTTGAAGGCACAACTAGGAGCTCAAGAACAAACAAAAGATAGATGTTGTCCTACCTCCGACGCTAAAGCGAATTTTTCGCGAAAGTTAGGCATCGCCTACCGCTAAGAGTATACCCATCCGAGACGTCTCACGGCGTCCACGGAGCGTCTCATACGAGTTCGATCCCGATTATGAGACGCTATGCTGCGCTGACTCTAGACCCCAATGAGACAGCGAGAGCCAGCATATGAGCATCGTCGGATACGCGCGCGTCAGCAGCAGTTCCCAGAACCTCGACCTCCAGCTCGAGCAGCTCGCCGACGCGGGGTGCGAAAAGGTATTCTCGGAGAAGGTCACCGGGACGTCGCGCACCGACCGCCGAGCGCTTGAAGAATGCCTCGACTGGCTGCGCGAAGGTGACACATTCGTGGTCACGCGCCTCGACCGTCTAGCTCGATCCGGTCGCGACCTGCATGACATCATTGCGGATTTGTCAGCGAAACAGGTCGGCTTCCGGTGCGTGCAGCAAGGCGCGGTCGATACAACCACCAGCATGGGGAAGCTGATCCTCGGCATCCTCGGTGCCGTCGCCGAGTTCGAGACCGACATCCGCAAGGAACGCCAGCGCGAAGGTATCGAGCGCGCCAAGGCGGCTGGTGTCTACAAGGGGCGCAAACCTACCGTTGACGTCGAGCAGGTGCGCTCTCTCCGCGACCAGGGGCTCGGAGCAACCGACATAGCAACGAAGCTCGGGATCGCACGAGCGAGCGTCTATCGGGCGCTGAAAAACAAACCCATCACCGCGTCATGATCGACGCCAGATCAGAGAAGTCCTAAAGCCTGCCGGAGTGCTCGATCCTGATGGTGCCAATCAGGCGGCGTTCCGGCGTTGCACCCATCCACCGAGGGGTGAACGTCCGCTACGCGGCCGATCAGCATACCGCGCTCATGACCGAGATTGGTGAAGGCGGAAGTTCCCGAAGGCGCCGCGAACCCGACGGACGGCTGCTCTCCACTAGAAGAACTGGCGGTGAAACGGTAGGTGCGGTGGTATGAAGCGCCTCGGGAAGAAGATCGTGGACCTCACCAGTATGTCTCTAGAGACGGCAAACGCGCTGTTCTCATACGCCAATCTCGCTGCCATTCTCGGCGGCATCTTTGTCGTGCTAGGGACAGCAGGCATTTTCTTCTTCGGGAGTATTCGGGAGCACCACGGCGATTTGGAACAAGCGGCGCTTCGCGCGAGGACAGAAGAGGCGCGCCGAGATGCGGCCACGGCAAATGAGCGTGCAGCCGAATCTAACCGAGATGCGGAGCAGTTGAAGCTGGAGCTAGAACGGGAGCGAATGGAGAGGTTGGAGCTAGAGCGGCGAATGGCGCCACGCCGAGTTTCTCAAGCCATGCGAGACCGAATTCGCGAACTCGTGCCACCCGACAAGGACACTCGTCTCTTCCTCAAGGTGGCGATGAATAATGCTGAAGGCGATCGCCTCATAAACGAGATTGGGAGCGCCTGTCTCGAAGCAGGGTGGCCTAGAGAACGAATTGGAGGTTCAACAGTGGCGGGCGCAGCGTTTCCGGAGGGCGTCACGGTATGCGTGAATCCCGAGGAAGCGACGGGATCCCATCTGAAGGCATCCGCGGTGGGGCTTGCGCAAGTGTTGATGGAGGCCGGCTTGGCGAGCGCCGACCCCTTGCTACAAGACTCGGACACACCTGTTGGAACAGTGTCAGTCGTCGCCGGACTGAAACCCGATGACCCAGTAGCGATGCATCAACTTGTTCGTTCCCGTTAGATAGATCGAGAATGGCTGCCTGCCAGATGTCCGCTTTCGGGTCGTGAGCCAAACGGCCGCTTTCGGCCCCGCATGCCCCTTTGCAGTTATGCGCGCGAGGTCAGGGGCGGTTTACAGCTATCTCGCAAGCCATTGAAAGGAAACGGCCCGATTTCAGTCGAGTTTACAGCGGAAACCGCAAAATTCAGCAGTTGTCGTCAGCTTGGGAAGCTTACGGTGGTCTTGGGAATTTGATAGCGGCGGAGGGACTCGTCCCCCCGACACGCAATTGGCGGGCTAAGGTGCTAGGCCTGATGTTGTCAGCTATTGGCTGCATCCCAAAAGGGTAAGGCGATGGGCCTTTTTTTTGGGACAAAACCATACGAGGTCGCATTGCATGGAGAGGCCCACCGCCTCAGCCCCATGATGGGCCTGCCGCTAAGGAAATGAAAGAAAAAAGGGGGCCTTCCACATGTTGGCGGGCGTTCCCTCTATGTTCCATCTGGAAGGATGGTTCGACACAAGCTGGATTCGGTCAATGAGTGCGCGCGGCGTGGCTATAACCTCAGGATCACCTGTGGCGGCTGTAACCGCGTAATCGAGGCGAATGCGGTTCTGATGATGCAAACGTTGCGGGGTCAAAGCATGGCGCTTCATAAGCTCGAGGAACGCGCTCGATGCGCCGAATGCGGGCACCGAGGCGCGACCATTATGCCGTGTGAAGTGCGTATTTAGTCTGTCGCGGACAGAGATCCCTGACATTCCGGGTAAGCTGTATAGATCGCAGAGGTAACGATTGTCGCAGCATTAAGCGTTCTGTCGGATGGGTTATCACGTAGAGTTTTCATTACCACGTCTCTGAGCGTGCCGGTTTGCAAGCCGTGAGGCAAACAGTTCGGCTTACCATCCAGCATTCGCTGCAAATTCAACAAATCTGCCACCCCGGTGATATATCCCAAACAAATGCCAAAGGGCACATAGCTATCTGGCCCATCTTTCTCCCCTGCCTTACATTTGGAGTAAAGATCTTGGCCGTCAGAGAACCCTGCCAAAGATGGAGCGTGAATGCCGACAAGGCAAAAGCAGCCGATTAGAACCTTGACCGAAAGCCCTATCTGTCTGTTCTTACCCATTCCACCTCACCCTTCCTATGTTGCATCCATGTTGCGCGGACGCGCGCACAGTGGGCGGAAATCATCGGGAATACAAGGGATTAGCTGTGCAACACCGTGCAACACGAAGCTGCGGCCTGGCGCAGCCCATTCCTCTCTAAAATACTGATATATCTAGAAAAAGAATGGTAGCGGAGGAGGGACTTGAACCCCCGACACGCGGATTATGATTCCGCTGCTCTAACCACCTGAGCTACTCCGCCCCAAAGAGGCATGCCGGGGCAATAGCCCGCTCGGCAGGCGGCGCGTTTAGGGCGGTCGGGGCATGCGGTCAACCGCGCAAATGCGTATTGTCCGTGATTTCTTCAGGCGGTCGCGTTCGGGGGCCTGCAGGGCGCCGTTTGCCGCCGGTTGACAGCGCATCGAACAGGCCGGGCAGCGCGCCATTTCCGGGGTGCCGCCGGCACCTGACGCGCACCACCTGAGCGGCGATCGGCGGGCACGCTTAGGGTGCGGCGGTGCCGCGAAAGGCGAAGTCCCGCACCCGCTCCCACGGGCCGCCGCGGTAACGAAACAGTTCGAGGCCGCGAAAGGCGAACGGCGCCGGGGCGATCGTCCCCGCCAGCTGCGCCTGCAGCGCCTTCGCTTCCTTGCCCGTGACCTTGTTCTGGATCGTGACATGCAGGCGCGGACGCTGCTGGTCCTGCTGTGTCAGCAATCCGTGGAAGTGATCGGCAATGATGCCGCGCAGATCGAGCATGGCGGGCGCAGACAGCTTGATCGCGGTGCCCCGCCCCAGCGACATCAGCCCTTCGACCTGCCCCGGCACCGGCGCGAATTCCGCCGCCATGCGCTTGAGTACGCTGCAGGCTTCCGCCTCGCACATCGCCGGCAATGCGTGGAACAGCGTGACATGCGCTTCGAGATAATTGCGTTCAGGCGGGAAATGGGCAGTGCGCAGCGCGGTGAAACGCGCATGCAGATCGCGCGGGAGCTGCGCGGTGAGGATCAGCGGAGCGTCTTCCCCGCTCACATTTCCCCGCGCTGGCGGCGGATTTCGAACCACTTGGCGACGTTGCGGTTATGCTCTTCCAGCGTTTCCGCGAAGGCATGGCCACCGGTACCATCGGCAACCATGTAGCGCGCGCTCGTTTCCGCCGGGTTCAGCACCGCCGCGATCGCCTCGCGCCCGGGATTGGTGATCGGCCCCTTGGGCAGGCCGACCATGGTATAGGTATTGTAATCGTTGATTGCGGCGATTTCGGACTGGCGGATGCGCCGCCCCAGCGGCTTGCCCTTGGTCAGCGGGTAGATGATCGTCGGGTCGGCCTGCAGCAGCATGCCGTCCTTCACGCGGTTGGAATAGAGCCCGGCGACCATCCTGCGCTCGCGCGCGACCCCGGTTTCCTTCTCGACGATGGAAGCGAGGATCACGGCATCCTTCACATTGTCGACCGCGATGTCGGGCGCGCGCTTAGGCCAGGCTTCGGCGAGATAGTTCTGCATGGCCGCCTGCATCCGCGCGAGCACCGCGCTGCGCGCCTCGCCGCGCTCGAAGTCATAGGTATCGGGCAGCACCGAGCCTTCGACCGGGACGGGGATTTCGCCGGTCAGGTGATCTTCGGCCATCAGCCGTTCGTGGACCAGTACCGAGGGCAGGCCTTCGGGAATGGTCACGAAACGCCGGATCACCTCGCCATGCTGGAACGTGTCGAGGATCTGCGCATTGCTCGCCCCGGCGGGCAGCAGGAATTCGCCGGCCAGGATCGGATCCGACGAGCCGAGGATCTTGGCGCGCAGCAGGAATCCCTGCGGATCGGCGATCACGCCTTCCTCGGCCAGCTTCTCGGCGACCGAGGTCAGGCTCGCACCCGAGGGGACGATGAAATTCGTATCCTCCTCGATCTCGGCACTGCCCCACCATCCCGAGACGAACCAGATCGCCGCGACGGCAAGGACCAGCGAGAGGACGCCTGCGAGGAGGCACCCGGCCTTTTTCACGTCAATCGACCTTCTGGACGATCAGCGAGGCATTGGTGCCGCCGAATCCGAAGCTGTTGTTGAGCGCGGCGCGCACTTCGCGCTGCTTGGCCTGCTTGGGCACGAGGTCGACACCTTCGGTGCCTTCGTCGGGATTGTCGAGATTGAGCGTGGGCGGCACGATCTGGTCGCGGATCGCGAGGATGCAGAAAATCGCCTCGACCGCGCCGGCGCCGCCGAGCAGGTGCCCGATCGCCGATTTGGTGCTGCTCATCGACGCGCCGCTGAGATCGTCGCCCAGCACGCGCTTGACCGCGCCGAGCTCGATCGTGTCGGCCATGGTCGACGTGCCATGCGCGTTGACGTAATCGATATCGCCGGGCGCGAGACCGGCCTTCTTCAGCGCCATGCGCATTGCCAGTTCGGCACCCTTGCCCTCGGGGTGCGGCGCGGTGACGTGATAGGCATCGCCCGACAGGCCGTAACCGGTGACTTCGGCGTAGATCGTCGCGCCGCGCGCCTTGGCGTGTTCGTATTCCTCGAGCACGACCACGCCCGCGCCTTCGCCCATAACGAAACCGTCGCGGTCCTTGTCGTAGGGGCGGCTGGCCTCGGTCGGCCGGTCGTTCATGCTCATGTTGAGCGCGCGGGCCTGCGCGAAGCCGGCCACGCCCAGCGGGTTGATGGTGCCCTCGGCCCCGCCCGCCAGCATGACGTCGGCATCGTCGAGCGCGATCATCCGCGCGGCATCGCCGATCGAATGCGCGCCGGTCGAACAGGCGGTCACCACCGCGTGATTGGGGCCCATCAGGCCGTATTTGATGGACACCTGGCCCGAGATGAGATTGATCAGCCGCCCGTGGACAAAGTGCGGCGACACGCGGCCGGGACCGCGTTCGTGCAGCACGATGCTTTCCTTCTCGATCCCCGGCAACCCGCCGATGCCCGAACCGATCGAGACACCGGTGCGTAGCTTGAGCTCGTCATCCATGTCGACGAGACCCGCATCCTCGAGCGCCTGGCCCGCCGCGTCGATGCCATAGACGATGAACGGATCGACCTGCCGCTGGACCTTGTGATCGACGCGCTTGTCGGGATCGAAGCCGAATTCATGATCCTTGGGCTTCACCTCGCAGGCGATGGTGCATTTCTGCCCCTCGGTGTCGAAGCGCGTGATTTGCGCGGCTCCGCTCTTGCCCGCGATCAGGTTCTTCCAAGAAGTCTCCACGTCCCCGCCGAGGGGGGTGACGAGGCCAAGTCCGGTTACGACCACACGACGCATGTAATTCTCCGCAGATAAGACAACAGGCCCGGCCCGCTATGGGGTCGGGCCTGTCCGGTCCCGCATATAGTGCGGGATTCGAAAAGCGCGAGCCTTAGCCCTTGTGCTCTTCGATATACTTGGTCGCGTCGCCGACAGTGGTGATCTTCTCGGCCGCATCGTCGGGAATTTCGACGCCGAATTCCTCTTCGAAGGCCATGACCAGCTCGACGATGTCGAGACTGTCCGCACCGAGATCGTCGATGAAGCTGGCTTCCTGGGTGACCTTGTCGGCCTCGACGCCGAGGTGCTCGACGACAATTTTCTGCACGCGGTCGGCAGTATCGCTCATTTGTATCCCTCTCGAATTTGGGGGTTTCTGAATTGCCAATCGCCCTAATCAACGGAGCGGCGCAGCGCAAGGGCAACTCGCCGTGTACCCCGGACCCAAACGCGTTGCGGTTGATTTCCCCTGCATAGCACACACTGCAAAAAGGGAAGTAAAACAATGGCTAGCACCGTTTTCAAGAGCCTCACCGATACCACTTTCGATTCCGTCGAAGGCTATCGCCAAGCGGCCGAAACCGCCAACAATCCGCAGCTGACGCAGGCCCTGCAGCAGCGCGGCCAGGAACGCGGCCAGACGCTGCAGCAGATGAATGCCGAACTGCAGCGCCAGGGCGAGGAACTGGTCACCAAGGGCACGCTGACCGGCGAAGCGCACCAGATGTGGCAGAGCGTAACCGCCGCCTTCGAGAACAACGACGAAGCGGCCGCAGAGCGCGTCGAGGAAGGCGAGGACTACATCAAGAATAAGTTCCAGCAGGCACTCGAGAGCGACCATCTCGAAGTGCAGGAGCGCGCGGTCGTCCAGCAGGCATATAGCGAGATCTGTGCCGGCGAACGCTTCGGCGACTTCGCCGCGAAGCAGTTCGACTGACATATCCCTGAATAACGAAGAAAGGGCGCGGGATCCGGTCCCGCGCCCTTTTTCGTTCGCGCTGTGCGGCTTGTCGCCCTGCGCTTGCCGGTCAGTCGCCCGCGCGGTCGACGCGGGTCGCCTCTGCCCCCTGCGGCTTGGGCGCATCGACGGTCCGGATATGGACATCGCGCAACTGGCGCGGACTGACGAGGCTGGGTGCACCCATCATCAGGTCCTGCGCCTTCTGGTTGAGCGGGAAGGCAATCACTTCGCGGATATTGGGTTCGTCCGCCAGCAGCATCACGATCCGGTCGATCCCCGGGGCCGAACCGCCATGCGGCGGGGCGCCGAGCTTGAACGCCTCGATCATGCCGCTGAAGTTCTCGTCGACATCGGCCTGGCTGTATCCGGCCAGTTCGAAAGCCTTGTACATGATGTCCGGGCGGTGGTTCCGGATCGCGCCCGAGGACAGCTCGTAGCCGTTGCAGACGATGTCGTACTGCCACGCGAGGATGTCGAGCGGGTCCTTGGTTTCCAGCGCTTCCATCTCGCCCTGCGGCATCGAGAAGGGGTTGTGGCTGAAATCGATTTTCTTCTGTTCTTCGTCATATTCGAACATCGGGAAATCGACGATCCAGCAGAACTTGAAGCAGCCTTCCTCGATCAGGTTCAGTTCCTCGGCCACGCGGGTGCGCGCGGCGCCGGCCAGCTTGGCAGCGTCCTTTTCCTTGCCCGCGGCAAAGAACAGGCCGTCGTTTTCGCCCAGCCCCAGCTCGGCATAGAGCTTTTCCATGCCTTCGGTGCCGTGGTTCTTGGCGATCGGGCCGCCGAATTCGCTGCCCTTGCGGGTGACATAACCGAGCCCGGCAAAACCTTCGCGGCGCGCCCAGTCGTTCATCTCGTCGAAGAACTTGCGGCTCTTCTCATGCGTGTTCGGCGCGGGGATGACGCGCACGCGCCCGCCGCCGCCGACGATCTTCTCGAACAGGCCGAAGCCGGAGGTTTCGAAGTGTTCGGTCACGTCCGAGATGATCAGCGGATTGCGCAGGTCGGGCTTGTCGCTGCCGTATTTGAGCATCGCTTCGGCATAGGGGATGCGCGGGAACTCGCCCGCGGGCGTGACGCTCTTGCCGCCCGAGAATTCCTCGAACACGCCGGCCAGCACGGGCTCGATCGTCTGGAATACGTCTTCCTGCGTGACGAAGCTCATCTCGAAATCGAGCTGGTAGAATTCGGGACTGCGGTCGGCGCGCAGGTCTTCGTCACGGAAGCACGGCGCGATCTGGAAGTACCGGTCGAAGCCCGCCACCATCAACAGCTGCTTGAACATCTGCGGAGCCTGCGGAAGCGCATAGAAATGGCCGGGATGCAGGCGGCTCGGGACCAGATAGTCGCGTGCGCCTTCGGGGCTCGATGCGCCGAGGATCGGGGTCTGGAACTCGCTGAAACCCTGCTCGATCATCCGGCGGCGCAGCGAGGTAATGACCCGGTTGCGCAGCATGATATTGGCGTGGACACGCTCGCGGCGCAGGTCGACGAAACGGTATTTGAGGCGCGTTTCCTCGGGATAGTCCTCTGCCGAATTGACGATCAGCGGCAGGTCGTCGGCACGGCTTTGGACGTTGACCGAGCGCGCGAAGACCTCGATTTCGCCGGTCGGCAGGTTGGCGTTGACCGCAGCGCCGTCGCGAGCCTTAACCACGCCGTCGATGGTAACCACCGATTCCAGCTTCATCTTGTCGAGGATCGGCAGCGCCTCGCTGTCCTCGTCGGCTACGATCTGGGTGATGCCGTAATGGTCGCGCAGATCGACGAACAGCACGCCGCCATGGTCGCGCTTGTTGTGGACCCAACCCGACAGGCGAACGGTTTCGCCGACATTGTCCTTGGTCAGCTGGGCGCAGGTATGGGTGCGGTAGGCGTGCATGAAGAGCTCGATCTTTCTGCCGGAATCGGATGGGACCGCGCGCGCATCCGGGCGCGGCGCGAAAGCGCGCCCCTAACAGCCATCGAGGGCTGTTTTGTCAAGATTCGTCTGGTCTGGAAGGTCAGGCGATTCGCGCGCGCCGCAGCGCCCGCAGCGCGGCCGCACGCAGCCAGGGCCGCGCCCCCGGCGCCGGCAAGCGCACGCGGTAGCGGCCAAGCAGGCCGTTCAGGGCCCAGGCATCGTCCTGCATCAGGCTGCTGTGCGAGCGCCAGGTTACCGAGAGCGAGATCGACGGTTCGGCCCCGACCGTGACCGTGTGCGGGGCCTTGAAGGGAACGTGGAGCGCATCGCCCGGGGCAAGGTCGAAAGGCCAGCCCTGAGCCGCCAGTTCGGGCCGCCAGTCGAGCAGATTGTCGCCGCTGCGATGGAAGCGTTCATTGTCCGACCGGGACGGCAGGCCGCAAGATGGCGGCAGGATCGTGAACCGTTTGCGGCCGGAGATCTGGAACAGGATATTGTATTCCGGATCGAAATGCAGCGGGGTGACAAGCCCCGGCGAACTTATGAACAGGAAGGCGGTGGGTTTGACGATCGCGCCGGTACGCGTTTCGACCACCGGCGCCACAGCCTGCAGGATATCGGCGACGAGCGGTGCGAAATCGGGCCATCTGTCCAGTTCGCGCAGCATGATCCAGCGCGTCGCGCCGGCGAGCCCGTGCACCAGCGGCCGCAGATCCGCTGGGAATTCGGGCAATACGCGAAAGCGGTGCTGCGGCGTATCCTCGCGTATCTCGATCAGCGCGCGATCAGCTGCCGCGATGGTGTCGGCCACCCGCGACCAGTCGAAGCACGGTTCGATGTCGAGCCTGTGCGAAAGCAGGTGCGCGGCTTCGGGATAGGCCCGCCACAGCGGCGCGCGGTCGAAGCCGGGCGTGGCTGCGACTGCATCGAAAGCATGCTGGAATTCCATGCGGGACATGGGGTGTACCATGGCACGCAAGCGTTAAGACCGCCTTGACCCGGCCCCGTGCAAGTCTAAAGCGGCGCGCATCGCGACGGTGCATAGCTGCATGGCCGCGATTGCAGGCAGCGCGCACAGCCCGCTAGCCTGCCCTTGCGGGATGACCCCGCGCATTCATGGGCCCCGGCCCGGGGGCGGTACTCCGCCCGACAGAAACGAAAAGATACGATGAAAATCCACGAACTTATAACCGAAACCGAAGTGCTGGCGGAACTGTGCGAGCGGCTGGGCCAACACGAATTCGTGTGCGTCGACACCGAATTCATGCGCGAGAACACCTTCTGGCCCGAACTCTGCCTCGTGCAGATCGGCAATGGTGAAGAAGCCGCTGCGATCGACCCGCTCGCACCCGGGATCGACCTGGCCCCGCTGTGGGACCTGCTGTGCGACAATGACGACGTGCTCAAGGTCTTCCATGCAGGCGGACAGGACGTCGAGATCGTCTACAATTTCACCGGCAAGACGCCGCAGCCGATCTTCGACACGCAGATCGCGATGATGGCGATCAGCCAGTCCGAACAGATCGGCTATGCCAATCTCGTCGAAAGCTGGCTGGGACTGACGATCGACAAAGGTGCGCGCTTTACCGACTGGAGCCGCCGCCCGCTCACGGATCGGCAGATCGAATATGCGATCGGCGACGTGACGCATCTGGCGGACATCTTCCCGCGGATCCTCAAGAAGCTGATCAAGACCGGCCGCGGCGCATGGCTCGATGCCGAGATGGAGAAGCTGGCCGATCCGCAGAATTATGCCAATGATGCCGATCTCGCCTGGAAACGGATCCGATCATCGGGCCGCAATCCCGCGGTTCTCGGCCGCCTGAAGGCGCTCGCCGCCTGGCGCGAGAGCGAAGCACAGCACAAGAACATCCCGCGCGGCCGGATCATGCGCGACGAAACGCTGGCCGATATCGCCAGCCATCCGCCCAAGCAGCAACCCGATCTCGTCAAGGTGCGCGGCTTGTCGAATGCGTGGAAAGACAACGATATCGGCAAGCGCCTGATGAAAGTGCTCGAAAAGGCCGAACCGCTGCCCAAGGACGAAATGCCCGACAAACCCAAACGCGGTGCGCCGCTGGGCAAGGAAGGCGCACTCGTCGCCGACCTCTTGAAGCTGCTGCTCAAGATCCGTGCCCGCGAGATCGACGTCGCCTCGCGGTTGCTGACCCGCGCCGACGAAATGGAAGCGCTGGCCGCAGGCGCGCGCGACCTGAGCATCCTCAAGGGCTGGCGCTACGACGTGTTCGGCAAGGACGCGCTCGAACTGGTCGAAGGCCGCCTCGCCTTCGCCGTCAAGGACGGGCGGCTGCTGATGACCCATGTCGATGAACTGCACGCCGGCATGGTCGAAGCCCAGGCCGCCGAATAGCAGCCGGGCAGGAACCGAACCGCCATGTCGACCTATCTCCCCACCATCAAGCAGCTGCAGTATCTCGTGGCGCTGCACGAACACGGCCACTTCGGCCGCGCTGCCGAGGCGAGCTTCGTTTCGCAATCCACCCTATCGGCAGGCATCCGCGAGCTCGAATCGCTGCTCGGCGTGACCTTGGTCGAACGCAGCCGCCGCGTGGTGCGGTTCACACCGCTCGGCAATACGGTGGTCGAGAAAGCGCACCGCCTGCTGCGCGAGGCGGAAGAGCTGTCCGACCTCGTCCTCGCCGCCGGCAAGCCGCTGTCGGGCGAGCTGCGGATGAGCGTCATACCGACGATCGCGCCCTTCCTGCTGCCGCGGATCCTGCCCCGCCTGCGCGAGGAACGCCCCCAGCTGAAGCTGTTCCTGCGCGAGGAAACCACCGATCACGCGCTGGAATCGCTGCATCACGGCCGCGCCGACTGCGTGCTGATGGCGCTGCCTTTCGCCACCGGCGATGTCGCCAAGGCGACGATCCGCGAAGATGCGCTGTATGTCGCTTTTCCCAAGGACGATCCGCGCGATCCGCCCGCCGTAATTCCCGCCAGCATGATCGACCAGGGGCGGCTGCTGCTGCTCGAGGACGGGCATTGCCTCAAGGAACATGCGCTGGCGGCCTGCAACCGGCCCGAATTGCGCGCCAGCGCGACAATGATCGGGACCAGCCTGCACACCATGGTCCAGATGGTCGACAATGGCCTCGGCCTGACGATGCTGCCCGAAATGGCGATCGAAGCGGGCATCCTTCACGGCACCGATGTCGTGGCGCGCCCGCTCAAGGGCGACAACACCAGCCGCGAGATCGCGCTGATCTGGCGCACGAATTCGCCGCGCGAAGAGGAATTCAAGCTGCTGGCGGAAGAGCTGCGCGCGGGCTGATTTCGCCTGAGGCGCTGATGCCGAGCCGGCGCAAAGGCCTTCTCGCGCGCGTCAGTCCATGTGCTTGAGGCCGACGCGCAGATAATCCCAGCCGGTAATGACCGTCAGGATCGCCGCGCCCCACAGCGTCACCAGGCCGACCAGATGCGGGATATTGTGCAGCACCCCGCCCGCTGCGAAGTTCCATCCGGGCAGGCCCTGGCCGAGGATGAGCGAGCCCAGCGAGACCATCTGCAGCGTGGTCTTCCACTTTGCGAGCTTGCTGACCGGCACCGAGACCTGCAGCGGCCCGAGAAATTCGCGCAGGCCCGACACGGCGATTTCGCGCATCAATATGACCAGCCCGGCAACCACATGCATGTCGCCGACATAGGGTCCGCGGAGCACGCCTTGCGCCGCCAGCACCAGGATGACCGCCGCCACCATGATCTTGTCCGCGATTGGATCGAGAAAGATGCCGAGCTTGGACACCGTGCCGCTGGTCCGCGCGAGATAGCCGTCGAAATAGTCGGTGATCCCCATCAGGCAGTAGAGCCCGAAAGCGAGCAGGTAGCCCGCCGCCCAGCCCGGCCACCAGAGGAAATAGGCCAGCAGCGGAATCGCGAAAATGCGCGACAACGTCAGGATGTTGGGCAGCGTCAGCATGATGCCCGACTGCCTAGCGATATTCGGCCCATCGCAAAAGCCGCTCAATTCCCTTGTCCGCCATCACGATAGCTCTAGACTCGCGCGGGAGAATGGGTTTCGCCCGGGGGGTCATGCTAACATCCACGCATCTGCTGCGGCGCAGGCGATTCCTGCCGCTGTTCGTCACGCAGCTGTTCAACGCGTTCAACGACAATCTCTACAAGACCACGATGGTCCTGTTCGTGGTCTACGCGGTCTACAATGACGAAAGCACCGAAGCTGCCTTCAGCGGGCTGGCATCGGGGCTGTTCATCCTGCCGTTCTTCCTGCTGTCCGCACTGGCCGGACAGCTTGCCGACATGCGCGACAAGGCGCGGATCATCCGCACCGTCAAGCTGTGCGAAATCGGCCTGATGACGATCGGCGCGGCAGGGCTCTACATGGCCTGGCAAGGCATATTGGTGCAAACGGTCGCCATCCCGCTGCTGCTGCTGGCGCTGTTCCTGACCGGGGTGCAATCGACCTTCCTCGGCCCGATCAAATACGCCATCCTGCCCCAGCACCTGAAACAGGACGAGGTCCTGGCCGGGACCGGGCTGGTCGAAGCCGGCACCTATATCGCGATCCTCGCCGGGACGATCCTGGCGGGGCCGCTCGCGGTCGAGCACACCGGCTGGGCTGCGATCGGGATCATCGTGATTGCCTGTATCGGCTATCTGGTCAGCCGGCAGGTGCCCGCTGCCCCGCCCATGGGCGAGGTCGAGAAACTCGACTGGCACATTCTGCGCGCCTCGGTGAAACTGGTGCGCGACACGATGCACAACGCCGAAGTCTATTACGCCATCCTGGCGATCAGCTTCTTCTGGACGATCGGCGCGGTCCTGTTCATCCAGTTCCCGCCGCTGGCCAAGAACACCATCATGGCCAGCCCCGAAGTCGCCAGCCTGTTCCTCGTCGTTTTCTCCATCGGCGTGGCGATCGGGTCGGTGGCCATCAACGCGCTGCTGAAAGGTCGCGTCTCGGCGCGCTATTCGCCGGTTTCGGTGATCGTCATGGGCGCATTCGTGGTCGCCTTCTATGTCGTGGCGAAGCTGTGGGAAGCGGACCAGCCGCAAAGCCTGCTCGGCGTGGGCGCGTTCCTCGCCTGGCCGATGGCGACCGTGCTGCTCGGCTGCCTGCTGGGGATCGCGATTGCAGGCGGGATGTTCGTCGTCCCACTTTACGCCTTTCTCACCACCCGCGTCGCGCCGCACAAGGCTTCGCGCACGATTGCCGCGAACAATATCGTCAATTCGGGCGCAATGGTGGCCGGATCGCTGGTCGCCATGGCGATGAGCGCAATCGGCATTCCGATCACCGAACAGGTGCTGCTGTGCGCGGCGATGTGCCTGGTGTCCGCCTGGCTCGGCAAGCGGCTGGTTGCCGCCGAGAACGAGGCCGCCGACCTCGCCGCGGCAATGCGCATCTAGACGATAAAGGCGAGCACGGCGGCGAGCGTGGCGAAATAGGTCGAGGCGGCACCGCGGACGTCCTGCGCGGTCAGGCGCCAGTCGACCGGGGCAACGGGAGCGATATCGGCGAATGCGCGGCGGCGCTGCGGCAGGCTGGCGCGGAACCAGTGGCGGCTGGACTCGGTCGAGAGGACTAGGGAGCGTCGCATAGGAAACAGTTAACGAATTCTTAAGGATGTTGTCTCCTGCTCCGGCGCGGTTGTCCCCCGCTGGTACGCCTCATTCCATGTCCGGCATTGCGTGGCGCCCTCGCGCGGCGCGATTGCACGCCGCGACCAGCCGGGCTAACCGCTGCAGCATGCAAGCGCCCGATACGCCCGCCGCCGCCAAACTCCTCGTCGATTGCCTGGCCGAGCAGGGGTGCGACCGCGTCTTCACCGTTCCCGGCGAAAGCTTTCTCCAAGTCCTCGACGGCCTTGGTCGGCAGGACGCCATCGACGTGGTGACGTGCCGTCAGGAAGGCGGGGTCAGTTTCATGGCCTGCGCCGATGGCGCGATGACGGGGCGTCCCGGAGTGGCCTTCGTCACCCGCGGACCTGGCGCCACCAATGCGAGCATCGGCGTCCATGTCGCGCAGCAGGATTCGCAGCCGATGATCCTGTTCGTCGGCGATGTCGACAGCGAGATGCGCGACCGCGAAGGCTTCCAGGAAGTCGATTTCGCTGCCTTCTTCGGCCCGATTGCCAAGTGGGCCGCGCGGATCGATTCCGCCGATCGCATCCCCGAATATGTCGCGCGGGCCTATGCCACCGCGATCTCGGGACGCCCCGGGCCGGTGGTACTGGCCCTGCCCGAGGACATGCTCGGCCGCCAGACCGACGCTATCCCTCGCGCACGGGTGGAACGCCCCGCGCAGGCCCCCTGCCCCGATGCCATGCAGGCGATGATGGCGCTGATCGGCGACGCCGCCGCACCGCTCGCCATTATCGGCGGCGGGGGCTGGAATGCGCGGGCACGCGCGCATTTCCAGGTGTTCGCCGAGCGGCTCGGCCTGCCGGTTGCAACCGCCTTCCGCCGCCAGGATGCAATCTCACCTTCAAGTAAGGTTTATGCCGGCAATCTGGGCTATGGTCCCAATCCCAGGCTGGTCGAGCGCGTCAAACAGGCCGACCTGATCCTGGCGATCGGCGCGCGACTGGGCGAGGCGACGACCGATGGCTATACCGTCCCGTCCCCGACCGCGCCCGACAGGCGGCTGGTCCATGTCCATCCCGATGCGGACGAACTCAACCGCGTCTACCCCGCCGACCTCGCGATTTGCGCCAGCATGGACGAATTCGCCGAAAGCGCCGCGCTGTGGGATGATGGCGCGGTCGTCGATTTCGACGCCGGGGCTGAAGCGCATCGCGAGTGGGAGGAATGGGCCACCGCGCATCCTAATGGCCACAGGCTCGACATGGGCCAGGCCGTGCAGTTCATGCGCGATACGCTGCCTGCCGACACCATCATCTGCAACGGTGCCGGCAATTTTGCCGGCTGGTGGCACCGTTACTGGCGCTATGAAGGCTTCCCCACCCAGTTGGCCCCGACCTGCGGGGCGATGGGCTATGGCGTGCCCGCGGCGGTCGCTGCCGCGCTGCGCCACCCCGACCGCACGGTGGTCGCCGTGGCGGGCGATGGCGATTTCCTGATGAACGGACAGGAACTGGCCACTGCCGCCCAGCATGGGGCGCAGATGATCGTCATCGTGGTCGACAATTCCGCTTACGGGACGATCCGCATGCACCAGGAACGCGAGTTTCCGGGCGAGGACCGGATCAGTGCGACCCGGCTTGCCAATCCCGACTTCGCCGCGCTGGCGGAGGCCTATGGCGCATGGTCGGCGCGCGCTGCCACCACCGACGAGTTCAAGGACGCGCTCGTCGCCGCGCAGGGGCGCAGCGGTTTGCGCCTGATCCACTGCACGATCGATATCGAGCAATTGGCTGCCAGCGGTGCCAGCGTGAGCGGTTTGCGCGGGCGTTAGGCGGCGAGGCGGGTCAGATCCCCGCCATGGCGCAGATCACCGACCATTCGTCAGGCTTGATCTCCGCCACCGACAGGCGCGACAGCTTGACGAGTTCGCAATCGGCCAACTTGGGTTCGGCCTTGATCTGCTTGAGCGTCACAGGATGCGGCAGCTTGGTCTTCGGCTTGACCTTGACCGCGGCCCATTTGCCTTCGGGGTCGGTGGGATCCATGATCCCGGCCACGCTGACTTCGCAGATGCCGACGATCTCGAGCCCTTCGCGTGAGTGGTAGAAGAACACCTGGTCGCCCACTTCCATCGCCGCGAGGTTGTTCTTGGCCCGGTGGTTGCGCACGCCGTCCCAGGTCCCCTCCTCTTCTGCGACGAGATCGTCCCAGCTGTATTTGAAGGGTTCCGATTTCATCAGCCAGTAACGCATCGCGTAACCATCTCCGTCTACTCATTCGCGTGCCTGCGCCGTTAGCCGCTGCAGCGAGAGCTGACCACCCTGCGCAGCGCCGGGCCCCCGCCTTGCGCGGTTAACCTGTTTTTAGGCGGCGCGCCTTAAGCAAGCGGAACTCAGCCAAGCCAGGGGGCGGGATTGACCGCGAACAAGACCACGACCAAGGACGCCCGATCCCCGCGAAAGGGCGTGCAGACGCGCCGCCGCGACCATGATGTCGTGACGCTGGGGATCGCATTTGCGGCGATCATCCTGTTCGTGGGCACGGCCGGCGTGGTGCTGCCAAACCTGATCGAGGCATGGACGGGCGACAACCCCTCGCCCGATTCGGCGCTGACCAATGCCCTCCTGCTCAACATTGCGCTGATCCTGCTCGGCTGGCATCGCTACAAGGCGCTCACCGAGGAACTCAATTCGCGCCGCGAATCCGAGGAAGAGGCCCGCCGCCTCGCCGATATCGACCACCTCACCGGATGTCAGAACCGCCGCAGTTTCACCACTGCACTGGGCGATCTGCTGCACGATCTGGAACGCCGCGAGGAAGCGCTGGCGGCGATCGCGGTGGATCTCGACAATTTCAAGCAGGTCAACGACCTCCACGGCCACCAGGCGGGCGACGAAGTGCTGCGCGTTACCGCCGGACGGATCCAGCGCCTGCTGCCTGAAGGCGGCATTCTGGCCCGGCTCGGCGGCGATGAATTCGTCTGCGTCGTCCCTTATCACCCGCAGGTGCCCGACCGGGTCGACCAACTGGCAACGCGGATGGTCGAGAACGTCGCGCGGCCGGTCGAATATGGCGACATGCCGGTGGATGTGACGATGTCGATCGGGATCGCCTCGAGCACGCAGATGGACAATGTGCGCGACGGGACCGCTGCCGCCCAGACGCTGATGCACAAGGCAGACATCGCCATGTATCACGCCAAGAAGCAGGGCAAGAACCGCTTCTACTGGTTCGAACCGCAGATGGAAAACGAACTGCGCTTCCGCAACGAACTGGAAGCGGGCATCCGGCGCGGCATCGTGAACGGCGAATTCCTGCCCTATTACGAACAGCAGATCGATCTCGACAGCGGCAAGCTGGTCGGCTTCGAAATGCTCGCCCGGTGGGAATCCCCCGAAATGGGCGTGGTCGGACCCGATATCTTCATCCCCATCGCCGAGGAAATCGGCGTAATCGGCGAAATGAGCGAGGCGTTGATCACGCGCGCGTTCGAAGATGCCAAGAAATGGGATTCGGACCTCTCGCTTTCGGTCAATATCTCGCCGGTCCAGATGCGCGACCCCTGGTTCGCCCAGAAGCTGCTCAAGCTGCTGGTACGCCACAATTTCCCCGCCAACCGCTTGGACATCGAGATCACCGAGAGCTGCCTGCACGAAAACGTCGGCATGGTTCGGTCGATGATCTCGAGCCTGCGCAACCAGGGCGTGAAGATCAGCCTCGACGATTTCGGCACCGGCTATTCGAGCCTGTCGCAATTGCGCGCGCTGCCGTTCGACCGGATCAAGATCGACCGTGCGTTCATTTCCGAACTCAAGCAGGAAGAGCACGGGGCCAAGCTCGTCGATGCGATCCTGACGATGAGCGACGGGCTGAACCTGCCGGTCACCGCCGAGGGGATCGAGAACGAAGTCGTGCTCGAAACGCTCAAGCGGATGGGCAAGATGAAGGGCCAGGGCTATCATTACGGCCGCCCGGAACCCGCCGCCAAGGTGCTCGAACGGCTCGACCAGCAGAACCTGCTGGCCAAGGACCGGCTTGATAATGTGACCGAAGTCGACTTCACCGCGCAGGAACATCGCCCCGGCGGCGGCAAACGCGCCGGCTGATCCGCACTGGACGCTCTGCAGGCGAATGCATAGATGCGCTGCACAATGCGCGTCGATTTCGTAAAAATGCATGGCTTGGGCAACGACTTCGTCGTACTCGATGCGCGTGCGCAGGCCTTGCCGCCGCTTGGCGAGGGCATGGCGAGCGCGTTGGCCGACCGCCGCAGCGGCATCGGCTGCGACCAGCTGATCCTGCTCGAACCCAGCGGCGCTGCCGATTTCCGCATGCGGATCTTCAACGCTGACGGCAGCGAAGTGGGCGCCTGCGGCAATGCCAGCCGCGCGGTCGCCCTGCTTCATGGCAAGCCTGCGCGGGTCGAAACGGGCGGCGGCATAATTGCGGTCGAACCGCGCGGCGACGGGGCCAGCGTCGACATGGGCGAACCGCGCTTCGACTGGCAGGATATTCCGCTGGCCTATGGCATGGACACCGCGCTGATGCCGGTGAGCTGGGAGGGCCTGGACCAGCCGGGTGCAGTCAATGTCGGAAACCCGCATGTCATCTTTTTCGTCGCGGATTGCGATGCCGTACCGCTCGACCGGATTGGCCCCGAGATCGAAACAGATCCGCTGTTTCCCGAGCGCGTGAACGTCAACGTCGCGAGCGTGACCGACCGCGGGCACATACGGCTGCGCGTGTGGGAACGCGGCGCCGGCCTTACCCGGGCCTGCGGCACCGGCGCCTGCGCCACCGCGGTCCATGCCATGCGCCGCGGCCTTGTCGAACGCAAGGTGGCCGTGGCCCTCCCCGGCGGAACGCTGACGATCGCCTGGGGCGAGGACAACCGGATCCGCATGACCGGACCCGCGACCGAGGCCTATCGCGGCAGCTTCGAATGGGGCGATTTCGCGTGAGCGGCACGCAGGTCATCACGCTGGGTTGCCGGCTCAACCTGTCCGAAAGCGAACAGATCCGCGCGATGCTGGCACGCGAGGACGATCTCGTCGTGGTCAACAGCTGCGCCGTAACGAGCGAAGCGGTGCGCCAGACGCGCCAGGCGATCCGCCGCGCCCGCCGCGCCAATCCCGATGCGCGCCTGCTGGTGACCGGCTGCGCGGGCGATATCGAGCGCGACCAGCTGGCCGCAATGCCCGAAGTCGACGGTTTCGTCGCCAATACGCAAAAGCTCGATCCGCGTGCGTGGAACGCCCCGGCCAACGTACCGCCCACCCCGCAGGACCGCACGCGCGCCTTCATCGCCGTCCAGAACGGCTGCGACCATGCCTGCACCTTCTGCGTCATTCCGCAGGGACGCGGGCCGAGCCGCTCGCTGACCATCGGGCAAGTGCTGGGCGAGGTCGAACGCCATCTCGATCACGGTGCAGCCGAAGTGGTGCTGACCGGTGTCGACGTGACGTCCTGGGGGCATGACCTGCCCGACACTCTGCCGCTGGGCGCGCTGGTCGAGGCGGTACTGCGCCGCTTCCCGCAGCTCGAGCGGCTGCGCATGTCCTCGCTCGACGGGATCGAGATCGATCCGCTGCTGTTCGAGCTGTTCGCCGGCGAGCGGCGGCTGATGCCGCACCTGCACCTGTCACTGCAGCACGGGCATGACCTCATCCTCAAGCGCATGAAGCGCCGCCATTCGCGCGCCGACGCGATCGATCTGGTTACCCGGCTGGCAGCGCGGCGCCCCGACCTTGCCGTCGGCGCCGATCTGATCGCGGGCTTTCCGACCGAAACCGAAGAGCACCACGCGGCCAATCTGGCGATCATCCGCGAACTGCGGATCGTCCACGCGCATGTCTTCCCCTATTCGCCCCGCCCGGACACGCCAGCCGCGCGCATGCCGCAGGTCGATCGCGCCACGATCAAGCGGCGCGCTGCCGATCTGCGCGATACCGCGCGCACGACACGCGACGCGTGGCTATCCACGCTCGTCGAAAAGCCGCATGCGGTCCTCGCCGAACGCGATGGTACCGGCTACACCCCGCATTTCGCACGCGTCGCGCTGCCCGGCACGGTACCCGCGGGCACGATCACCACGGTGACGCCGTCCAAGCATGAGAATGGCCTTCTAGAATGACCGAGAAGCAGAGCTGGAGCGACCGGCTGTTCGGCGGGTTTCGCAAGACCTCCGAGAAACTGACCAGCAATCTGACCGAAGTGGTCGGCACGGCAAAGCTCGACGATGCCACGCTCGACGACGTCGAGGACGCGCTGATCCTGTCGGACCTCGGACCGGCCGCGGCTGCGCGAATCCGTGCGAAACTATCCGAAAAGCGGTTCGGGCTGGAGATTACCGAGCAGGAACTGAAGGAAGCGGTCGCCGAAGAAATCGCCGCAATCCTGCGGCCGGTGGCCAAGCCGCTCGAGATCACCGCCTTTCCGCGCCCGCAGGTGCTGCTGGTGATCGGCGTCAACGGCAGCGGCAAGACCACGACGATCGCCAAGCTGGCACACCTGTTTCAGGAAGACGATTACGCCGTCATGCTGGCGGCCGGCGATACGTTCCGCGCGGCGGCCATCGGCCAACTGGCGACGTGGGCCGACCGTGTCGGCGTGCCGCTGGTGCGCGGACCCGAAGGCGGCGATCCTGCCTCGATCGTGTTCGACGCGGTGAAGAAGGCGACCGAAGCCGGCACCGACGCACTGATCGTCGACACCGCCGGACGTCTGCAGAACAAGCGCGAGCTGATGGACGAACTCGCGAAGATCCGCAAAGTCCTCGGCCGGCTCAACCCCGAGGCCCCGCATGACGTGGTGCTCGTCCTCGATGCGACCAACGGCCAGAACGCACTGTCCCAGATCGATGTGTTCAAGGAAGTTGCCGGGGTCACCGGTCTCGTGATGACGAAGCTCGACGGAACCGCGCGCGGCGGCGTGCTGGTCCAGGCGGCCGAACAATACGGCCTGCCCATCCACGCGATCGGCGTGGGCGAGAAAATCGACGACTTGCGGCCCTTCGATCCCGATCTGGTGGCGCGCGTGATTGCAGGAGTAGCCTGATGACCGAGAGTGCCAAACCCAAGCCAAAGACCGGCTGGCTCAACATCCTCGTCGATTATGGGCCGCTCCTCGTCTTCCTTGGCGTGTACAAGTTCTACCAGCCGCCCGAGACCTCGACCTTCGGGGAAATCGCGGCGGTTATCTACGGGACGATCGCCTTCATGATCGCGGCGGTCGCCGCGCTGGTCTTCAGCAAATTCAAATTCGGTCATGTCAGCCCGATGCTGATCCTCTCGACGGCACTGATCGTGGGGTTCGGCGGGCTGACCATCTGGCTGCAGGATGAAAAGTTCATCCAGATCAAGCCGACCGCGATCTACCTCTTGTTCGGCGTGCTGCTGATCGGCGGCTGGCTGCGCGGCAAGGCGCTGCTCCAGATCCTGCTCGAAGCCGCTTTCGAAGGCGTGGACCGCGATGGGTGGCTCAAGCTATCGCGCAATTGGGGCATGTTCTTCGTGTTCATGGCGGGCCTGAACGAAGTCCTGCGGCTGCAGCTGGACTTCGAAAGCTGGCTGTGGGCGAAGCTGTGGGTGTTCATGCCGCTCAGCTTCCTCTTCACCTTCAGCCAGATCCCCATGCTGCTCAAGCACGGACTGGCGATCGAAGACCGCGACGAAGTGGTCAAGGACGAGCCGCCTACGGCGTAGATTGGATCAAGCGGAGTGAGGAAATAGGACGTGGCACTAATTTTCTTCAATGGCACGACCTCTGCTGGCAAGACCACTCTGGCTCGCGAGCTTCAAGATCGACTGGCCTCGCCCCACCTGCTGACCGGTATCGACGACGCGTTCGCCATGCTGCCGAACCGTCTGCACAACCACCGAGACGGTTTTTATTTCGATCGCGATCACCGCAACAAGGTACGGCTCAATTTTGGCGAGTTTGGCCGAGCTACGCTCAAAGCTCATCATCGCTCGGTAGCGGCAATAGCGAAGAGCGGCATCGATTTAATCTGTGACGAGGTAATCCTCACGGATGAGTTGCGGCAGGATTGGATGGCGGTTCTGGCGGACGTCGATGTTACCCTCATCGGCGTACATTGCAGCCTGGATGAACTGCAGCGGAGAGAAGCTGCTCGCGGAGACCGAGTAATTGGACAGGCAGAAGGCCAGATCGACCTCGTGCATGAGGGAATGACCTACGATATCGAAGTCGAAACGACGATACTTCCATCGTCGGTAGTGGCGGACCAAATCGTTCGGGAGATGGCAGCTAACCTGCCTAGCCGGTCCTAAATCTCGACCTGGCTCCCCAGTTCGACCACGCGGTTGGTGGGCAGACGGAAGAAGTCCATCGCAGTCGCGGCGTTGCGCAGCATCCAGGCGAAGATCTTCTCGCGCCAGATCGGCATGCCGGGCTTGTCGCTGGCGAGCAGCGTCTGGCGGCTCAGGAAGAAGCTGGTGTGCATCATGTCGAACTCGCCGCCACAGCGCTCCATCTCCTTCAGCCCCTGCGGAACGTTGGTTTCCTGCATGAAGCCGTAATGCAGCACCGCACGGTAGAAACCATCGCCCAGATCGTGGATCTCACACCGCTTGTCGCTGTCGACATAGGGACTGTCGGCAATCAGCACAGTAAGGATCACCACGCGTTCGTGCAGCACCTTGTTGTGCTTGATATTGTGCAGCAATGCGCTCGGCACGCCGGCGGTCTGGCTGGCCATGAAGATCGCAGTGCCCGGCACGCGGGTTGCCGAATTCTTCGCGCTCTTGGCGAAAATCTCGATCGGCAGCGCGGTCTCGCTCATCCGGTCGCGCATCAGTTTGCGCCCGCGCGCCCAGGTCGTGAGTAGCGTGAATGCCACGAGACCGACCACCAGCGGGAACCAGCCGCCGTCGGGGACCTTGGCCAGATTGGCCGCGAAATAGGCGCCGTCGACGATCAGGAAGAAGGCTACCACCGGGAGTGCGATGAACCATTTCCATTTCCACACCCCGACGAACAGCACGCCCATCAGCAGCGTATCGATCGTCACCGCGCCGGTCACCGCGATGCCATAGGCTGCCGCGAGGTTCGACGAGGTCTGGAAGGTCAGCACCAGGATGATCACCGCGACCATCAGCGCCCAGTTGACCACCGGAATGTAGATCTGGCCCGCCTCGGTTTCGCTGGTGTGGCGGATCGACAGACGCGGCATGAAGCCCAGTTGCATGGCCTGGTGGGTGATGCTGAAGGCGCCCGAGATGACCGCCTGGCTGGCGATGAAGGTCGCCACGGTCGCCAGGATGACCAGCGGCAGGCGGAACTCTTCGCTGGCGAGCAGGAAGAACGGGTTGCGCACCACTTCGGCGGCCTGTTCGGGCGGAAGGCCAGCGATCATCGCGCCCTGTCCGAAATAGTTGAGCAGCAGGCACGGCATTACGAAGCCGAACCACGACAGACGCATCGGCCCGCGACCGAAATGGCCCATATCCGAATAGAGCGCTTCGGACCCCGTCACTGCCAGCACCACGGCGCCAAGCGCGAAGAAGGCCACCGCACCGTCGGTGACGAAGAACATCACCGCGTAATAGGGGTTCAGCGCCCACAGGATATCGGGGTTCTGGATGATCTGGTTGAGGCCGAGCCCAGCGATGGTGATGAAATAGACGATCATCACCGGCGCGAAGAGTGCCCCCACCTTGGCCGTACCCCGGCTCTGCAGCAGGAACAGGAAGATAAGCAGGACCAGCGCGATGGGGATCACGAGCGGGTCGAGCCCCGGATTGACCACGGTAAGCCCTTCGACCGCGGACAACACCGAAATCGCCGGCGTGATCATGCTGTCGCCGTAGAACAGCGAAGTCGCAAACACACCGAGCAGAACGACCAACCAGCCATAGCTCGACTTGCCGATATGGCGGCTGAGCAGTGCAACGAGCGCGAGGCTGCCGCCCTGCCCCTTGTTGTCCGCGCGCATCAAAATTGTGACATACTGGATCGAGACGACGATGAGCATCGACCAGAAGATCAGGCTGACGACGCCCAGGACGTGCAGCCGGTCGATCGCAATATTCGCTGCCCCGGCGAAGGTTTCGCGAAAGGCGTATAACGGACTGGTGCCGATGTCGCCGAAGACCACGCCGACCGCGCCGACAGCCAGCGCCGTGCGCGAGCCGCTGTGGCGGTGGCCATGGCCGTCTTTCGACGGCACACCCTCGGGAACCGGGTCTTGCGCTAACGCAGTATCGTTCATGTGGGATCGGTTTCCGACAACATCGTGTCACTTGGCCTGTATGGCGAAGTTGCGGGCGTTAGCAGCATCGCTTCGCACCCGCAACAAGCCGTACAAGCGCTTGTTTAGTCGGGACTTTGCACGGCGCCGCCTACCGGTCCGGCGGCAAGGATGGCTTCCAGCCTGTCGAGTCGGGCGGCCAGCGGGGCGCGCCACTCCGCCTGTTCGGGAGCAGATTGCAGCAATTCGCGCCACAGCTCCAGCGTCCGTCCGGGTTCACCGCCGCGCAAAAAGGCGAGTCCGAGGAAATAGGTCGGTGCCGGATTGTCGGGTGCCACCGCCTCGGCCTGCGAATAGGCGTAAAGCGCCGCGGCTGTCAGCTTGCCATCGGCATGTTCGACCAAGGCATTGCCCAGCGCCAGCCAGGCTTCGCTGTCAGCGGGGTTTTCCGCGACGGCGTTGCGCAGGAAATTCGCCGCCTGTTCGTGCTGGCCGCGCCGGGTGAAAGCATCGGCGGTGACCACGAATCGCGAGAGGAGCCGGCCTTCGGGATAGAATTCGCGCCGCGCCACGACCATCATTTCACCCGTCTGCGCGGTCTCGTCGACCACCGGGTCGGCAGGCGCGCCGGGCTGTCCCGGATTACCGTGCATGGCATAGCCGGCGAGGCCGAACAGCAGCGCCGAACCGAACAGCATCCACAGCGCGCGGGGCAGCTTGAGCAAATAGACCGCGAGCGCGAAGACCAGCGCGGCAAGCGCGATGATGGGAAGCCAGCTCATGCGCGTTTCCGGAACCGGCGCAGCAGGATCGCCCCCGCCACCGCGATCAGCAGCAGCGGGATGGCGAACAGCGGCCAGGTCGTGGCGCTGACTGCCGGCTTATAGCTGACATAATCGCCATAGCGCTGGATCAGCCAGCTGCGGATCTCGTCGGGGCTCTCTCCCGCCGCCACCCGGATGCGCACCTGGTGGCGCATGTCGCCGGCCATCGGCGCGTCGCTGTCCGCGATCGATTGCGACTGGCACTTGAGGCAGCGCAAGGTCTCCATCAGCTCCTGCGCCGCCGCTTCCTGGGCGGGATCCTCGAGCTGGCGATAGGCGAAGGGCGCGGGCGGCATGGTTTGCTGCGCCGCCAGCGGCATGGCGAACGCGAGGCAGAAAGCGGCAAGTACGGGACGCGTCATCGGGCCTTCTCCAGCTCGTCCAGCAGGATCGGCACGTCCCGTGCCCGGATATCGCCGATATGCTGGTAGCGGATGACGCCCTGCCCATCGACCACGAAGGTTTCAGGCACCCCCGAAGACCCGATCGCCAACTGCACTTCGGACAGATCGTCGCGTCCGATATGGGTGTAGGGATTGCCATGCTGCGCGAGGAAGCCGGCAACATCCTCGGGGCGGTCGCGAATGGCGATGCCTACTATCTTCGCTCCCTGCTGCTCGAGGCTTTCGAGCTGCGGCGCCTCGGCGATGCAGGGCAGGCACCAGCTGGCCCAGATATTGAGCAGCCGCGGCTCACCATCGGCAAAGGTGCCGCTCGTGACCCCTTCCACGCCGTCCATCGCTGGCGGAAGGTCGAAATAGGGCAGCGGCTGGCCGACCATCCCGCTCTGGACGAAATCGTCCTTCGGCTGGGTAAGCTGATAGGCTGCCAGGCCGACAAAGGCGGCAAAGGCGAACAGCGGAACCCACAGACGCCAGCTCATGCCAGTGCCTCCCGGTCGGCGCGCCGTTCGGCGATGCGCGCGGCAAGGCGACGGTGGCGAAGGTCGGTCAGCACCCGGCCGATCAGCGCGAGCAATCCGCCCAGCGCGATCAGCAGGCCGCCGTACCAGATCAGCGTGACGAAGGGTTTCCACCACAGCCGCAGCTGCCAGCGACCGTCAGGCGACCGATCGCCGACCACGGCGTAGAGCTGGCCGTTCCAGCGTGTCGCCAGCGCGCTTTCGGTGGTCTGCTGTGGCGGAGCCCAGAAATTGCGCGACTGCGGTGTAAGCTCGCGCGCTTCGCCATCTCCATAGCGCGCGGAAAGACGGGCCTGGACCGCGGTCCAGTTCGGTCCGGCCACCGGTTCGACCCCTTCCAGGACGACGGTCCAAGGGCCCACCGTGGCGGTATCGCCCTGTTCGATCGCGGCGAGCCGTTCCTTGGTGAAGGCGCTTTCGCTGGCCATGCCGATCAGCGCGACCGCAATGCCGAAATGGGCGACGACCATGCCCCAGGTCGCCAGCGGTGTGCGTGCCAGGTTGCGCCCGCGCAACGGCAGCCAGCTGGCCACCGCCAGTCCGATCCCGAAAACCAGTCCGAGCAGCGGCAGCAGACCGATTTCCGTCAGCAGGCTGGTCAGGACCAGCGCGGCCACCACCAGCGCCGCGGTCAGCGCCACTTCCTTGCCGATCCGGTCGATGCGATCCTCGCGCCAGCGCAGCAGCGGACCCACGGCCATTACCGCGAACATCGGAATGGCGAAGATTGCCCCCACCGGATTGAAATATGGCGGCCCCACCGACACGCGGACATCGAAGGCTTCGGTCAGCAGCGGGTACAGCGTGCCTAGCAGGACGATCGCCAGAATGGCACTGAGCATGACGTTGTTGAACACCAGCGCGCCCTCGCGGCTTGCCAGCGCAAACCGTTCGCCTTCGCTGATCGTGTTGGCGCGCAGGGCGAACAGCAGCAGCGCGCCGCCGATAAAGATGCCCAGCAAGACGAGGATGAACGTGCCGCGTTCGGGATCGACCGCGAAGGCATGGACGCTGGTCAGGATGCCCGACCGCACGAGGAAGGTCCCCACCATACTCATCGAGAAGGCCACCACGCCCAGCATGATCGTCCATGTCCGCAAGGCGTCGCGGCTGGCGAGGACGCTGGCCGAATGCAGCAGCGCAGTGGCTGCCAGCCATGGCATGAGCGAGGCGTTCTCGACCGGGTCCCAGAACCACCAGCCGCCCCAGCCAAGCTCGTAATAGGCCCAATAGCTGCCGGCAGTGATCCCGATCGTCAGCATGATCCAAGCGGCCAGCACCCAGGGCCGCATGGCGCGCGCGAAATCGGGAGTTACCTGCCGGGTCAGCAACGCACCCACCGCGAAGCTGAAAGCGACCGACAGCCCAACATAGCCAAGATAGAGCGTGGGCGGGTGGAAGGCGAGACCGATATCCTGCAGCAGGGGGTTGAGGCCCATTCCCTCTGCCGCGGGGACCGGTAGCCGCTCGAAGGGGTTCGAACTGAGCAGCAGAAAGGCATAGAAGCCGAGCGAGACAACGCCCTGCGCCGCGAGCGTTGCGTTCATCGTCCGCTCGGGCAGGCGCCGTTCCACCAGTGCGATCAGCGCCCCCGCCAGGCCCATCACCATGACCCACAGCAGCATCGAACCTTCGTGATTGCCCCAGGTGCCCGATAGTTTGAACACCAGCGGCTTCAGCGAGTGCGAATTCGATGCCACCAACTTGACCGACAGATCGGTGATGGCGAACAGCCAGACGAGCATGGCGAAGGAGAAGGTCACCAGCACGCCCTGGACGATCGCCGCGGGGCGGATCAGCGCGGCCAGTTCGCTCGCATTACCGGCGCGCAGAGCCAGGAAACCAGCGCTCATCTGGAGCGCGGCAAGCGCGGCGGCAAGCCACAGGGCCGCAAGACCGAGCTCGGCGATCATTCGAGACCTACCGTGGTTTCTTCGGCCATTTCGGCAGCGCGGTGCTGCTCCATTTCCTGCAGCTCGCGCGGGACGTAGTTCTCGTCGTGCTTGGCCAGCAAATTATCCGCGATAAAGGTCCCGCCGGGACCGAGCCGCCCCTCTGCAACCACACCCGAACCTTCGACGAACAGATCGGGCGCAATACCGCTGAACCGGACAGGAACGCGCGCGCCATCGTTGCCCGTTACCGCGAATGTCAGCGTGACGCCGTCCGCCGCAGTCTGCAACGACCCCTCTTCGACCATGCCGCCGAGTCGCACCGCCTGGCCGGGTTCGGGCGGGTTTTCGAGCATCTGTTCGGGCAGGTAGAAATAGCTTGCCTGATTGCGCAGCGCATAAGCCGCCAGCAGTCCCGCCCCGATCAGCGCGACCAGCGCCAGGACGACAAGCACGAGCCGCTGGTGTTTGGGTTTCATCGCGCTCATTTCCTGCGGCTTTCGTCACGGCGCTTCTCGGCGCGTTGCATATCGAACCAGGCCCAGGCGACCATGCCGAGCGTGCCGATGACACCCACCGCATAGGCCGCGAGGACGAAGTCCCACTGGTCGAGCGCTTCACGCATCACACAGCCTCCATCGCGCGGCGGCGCAAGCGGGCTTCCGCCTGGATATCGGCAAGCAAGGCGCGCATCCGGGCCAGCACGACACCGCCGAACAGCAGCGAAAAGCCGATCACCGCGACCAGCAGGGGAATGAGGAATTCGGCATCGATCGCGCTCTTGCCAACGGTGATGCTGGGTGGCTGGTGCAGCGAATTCCACCATACCACGCTGCGGTTGATAATCGGGATATTGATTGCGCCCAGGAGCCCGAACAGCGCGGGAATGCGCGGTGACAGCCCTTCGCGCTGCGCGGCCTGCGCCAACGCGATATAGGCGGCATAGAGGAAAGCGAGCACCAGCATGCTGGTCAGCCGTCCGTCCCACACCCACCAGGTGCCCCAGGTCGGACGTCCCCAGATCGAACCGGTGGCCAGGCAGATGATCGTGAAGGCGAGGCCCGGAAGCGCCGCGGCGCGTGCCGCCAGCGCGGCCAGTGGATGACGCCAGACGAGAAACGCGAGACTGGACAATGCAATCGCCATCCAGCCCCCCATTCCCAGCCAGGCGGCAGGAACGTGCAGGAACAGTATGCGGACCGTTTCGCCCATCAACCGATCGGGCGGCACCTGGAACAGGCCCCAATACAGCGCCGCAGCACTCGTCAGGAGGCCGCCGATCAGCAGCGCCGGCGTAAGCCAGGCTGCAAGCGACAGGAACCGTTTGGGATTGGCGAAGCCGTGCATTGAAATTTACCGTCCGGCACCGCTTTGGCAGCGCTCATCAGGCGTCGCAAGACCGCAGTTCAACGACCGATCAGTTCCTGCGCCATGCGGTCGGCAACCTGGTCGGGCGATACGCCGGTTTCGTCGCTCTGCCGCCAGATCTGCTCGAGCCGACCGGGGATCAGCGCGATACGCTTGCGCACTTCATTGATGTCGCAAGGGGCATTGTCGCGGCGGCACAGATATTCGAGCGTTACCGAGATGATCCCGCCCGCGTTGATGACGTAATCGGGAGCGTAGAGAATACCGCGCTGCGCCAACATCGGCCCGTGTTCGGGCCGCTTGAGCTGGTTGTTCGCGCCGCCGGCCACGATCTGGCAATCGAGCCGCGCGATTCCTTCATCGTCGAGCACCGCGCCCAGCGCATTGGGGCTGAAGACATCGCAGGCGATCGACATCACCGCATCGGGAGCCGCGGTTTCGGCGCCGAGTTCGGCGGCCAATGCAGCCGCGCGGTCTTCGTGGATATCGGACAGCGTCAGCCGGGCTCCATCCTTGGCCAGCAGCCGCGCTACCCCGCCGCCAACGCTGCCGGTGCCCTGCACCGCGACATGGACGCCAGCGACGCTATCCTTGCCCAGCTTGTGCTTGATCGCGGCCTTGATGCCCAGAAAGATGCCCAGCGCGGTAAACGGGCCCGGGTCACCCCCGGCAGCGCCCTCGCCTTCAACCGGAAGCCCCGAAACATGCTGGGTGCGCTGCGCGACGGCGGCCATGTCGGCTTCCGAGATGCCGACGTCTTCGGCCGTGACGTAGCGCCCGCCAAGCGCATCGACGGCATCGGCGAAGGCCGCGAGCAGTTCGGGAGACTTGGTCTTGTCCTTGTCCGCCAGGATGACGGCCTTGCCGCCGCCCATGGGCAGTCCGGCCATGGCGTTCTTGTAGCTCATGCCGCGCGACAGCCGCAGCGCATCGCGCATCGCATCGGCGGGATCGGCATAGTGCCAAAAGCGCGTGCCCCCGGCACCGGGGCCGAGATGCGTTGAATGCAGCGCGATAATCGCGGTCAGCCCGCTCTTGGCATCGCGCACCACATGAACCAGTTCATGGTCATCGAAATCCGCTTCGGTCCAGAAAGCCGTCATGCGTGCGCGCCCCATATGCTTAGGTGGACGGCTGGAAAACGGGCAAAATGGGGCGATCGACGGGGTTCGAACCCGCGACCTCCGGTACCACAAACCGGCGCTCTAACCAACTGAGCTACGATCGCCATATGCCCCCGGAACCGCCCGGGAAGGGGGCCTGATACGCATGCGGGTAACAGCGTCAAGCCGCCCTGCGCAACGGCGCGTGCCTGTTGCACAATGAAGTGCATATGGGAAGCGAAAATCGCAAGCCGGCGTCATACACGCAATTTTCTTTCGCGGTTGTGGTCGGGTCTTCGCGCGCTATCGTGTTCCCCATGATCCGACCGGGCGAATCTTCAGCCGATACCCTGTTGAACCACCGCGGCATTCAGCGCGTGCCGAGCGATCGGATCGAGCTGTTCCAGTTGCGCGAGTTCATTGACGGCGACTTGCGAACCGAGCTGATCCGCCTGATCGAACAGGACCGCCGTCCTTCGACGCTCGCCGATGCCGGCGAAGACCGGTATTTCCGGACCAGCGAAACCTGTGACCTCGACGCCGGCGAACCCTGTGTGCGGGCGCTCGAGGACAAACTCGCCGCACTCAACGGCATCGATCCGGCGTATGGCGAACCGCTTCAGGGCCAGCGTTACGACGTCGGGCAGGAATTCAAGCCGCATTGCGACTATTTCAATCGCGGCGGAACGGACTGGGATAAATACTGTTCGGTTGCGGGGCAGCGCACCTGGACGTTCATGATCTATCTGAATGATGTCGAGGCAGGCGGTGCAACGCGGTTCAGGGTCATCGGCAAGACCTTCCAGCCCGAAGCGGGAAAGCTGCTATGCTGGAACAACCGCCGCCCTGACGGGACCGAAAACCCGGCCACGCTGCATCACGGCATGAAAGTCCGCAAAGGGCGCAAATACGTGATCACCAAATGGTACCGCGAGAAGCCCTGGGGCTGGTAAGCGAGCCCCGCGCAGAGCGTGGCGCAAACGCAAAAGGGCGGCCCCGCGGGACCGCCCTTGCATAAGCCTTGTGGCTCGCTGCGCTCAGTTCTTCTTGAGCGACAGACCGCCGAAGCGCTTGTTGAAGGCTGCGACACGGCCGCCTTCCTGAAGCTGCTTGGTGCCACCGGTCCAGGCCGGGTGGCTGGTCGGATCGATTTCGAGCGCCAGCGTATCGCCTTCGCTGCCCCAGGTGGAGCGCGTCTGGAATTCGGTACCATCGGTCATCTTGACCGTGATCATGTGGTAATCGGGGTGACCTTCGGCCTTCATGATTTGCGTCCTTTGAGCTTCGGAGCGGTTCCGACCGATCCAGCTGTTTGTGGGAAAGGCGCGCGCCTAATCGGATTCCCTGCCAAAAGCAAGCCCGATCACGCGGCGCCGCTTGCGCCGTTCAAGCCGCGAAGGATCGCCCGTAGGCACTCCGCAGCCAAATGCGGATCAGTCCGCCGGAGCGTCGGCGATCATGGCGGTGAACTGGACTTCGCAGGTCACCTTGCCGTCAACCGAAGCTTCGCCCGCGAACTTGCAGACCCGCGCGCGTTTCTGAACGAAACTGGCCTTGAGGTCGAGCAGGACGCCGGGCGTCACCGGGCTGCGGAACTTGGCGTTTTCAATCGCCATGAAATAGACCAGCTTGCCCGACCCGGCGAGCCCGAGGCTGTCGACTGCGAGCACGCCAGCGGCCTGTGCCAGCGCTTCGATCTGCAACACACCGGGCATGATCGGCGCGCCGGGGAAATGCCCCTGGAAGAAGTCCTCGTTGAAGCTGACCGCCTTCACCGCATGGATCCGCTCGTCGGGCACGAGCTCCTTCACACGGTCGACAAGCAGCAGGGGATAGCGATGCGGCAAGCGCTTCAGCACCTCGACGACGTCGAAACCCGTATCGCTCATCACCCTGCTCCTTCGTTCAGGCTCAGCGGCCGGCCGGCTGCGCAGCGGGCTGCTGCTGCTGCGCCTGTTGCTGGGCGGCCTGCTGCTGCGCGACATTCATCAGGACCTGCGAGACGGTCTGCTGCGCGGCGAGCGAATCCTGGCGCGGGCGCCAGCCTTCGGGGGGCGTGATCTGGACGGTCGGCACGCGCTGGTCGAGCACGGCGACCAGATCGTCGGTCACGTTGACCGCTTCGGGGGCCCACTGGATCGCATCGGGAGTGAGCAACAGCTGGATGTTCTTCTGCTGGACCACCTGCTGGCGGACGTTCTGGTAGTCGTTGATCAGCTGTTCGATGGCATAGGTCTGCGCCAGCACGATCGGCTGCGAAGCCTGGCCAAGCTGTTGTTCCTTCTGCTGGATCTGCTGGACCACGCCGGGGTTCGCCTGCAGTTCGGCCTGGCTCAGCTGGCCATTGCTGTCGGTGTCGAGGCTCTGCTGCAGCGTCTGCATTTCCTGGCGGAGCGTGCGGATCTGGCCGATCTGCGCGGCGAATTGCTGGTCGATCTGCTGATAGGCAGCGATCCGCGCCTGGCTGCGCACGATCACCGCTTCAGGGCTGCTGGTGGCGATGCCGGCCACCTGGGCTGCGGCGGGGGTGGCGATGGCCGCGGTGCCCGCGAGTGCGGCTGCGGCGATGGTCTTGGTGAAAAGTTTCATCAGAATTGCGTTCCTACGTTGAAGGAGAAGGTTTTGGTGTCGTCACCGACCTGCTTCTTGAGCACGCGAGACACGTCGATCCGGAACGGACCGAAGGGCGAGTTCCAGTTCACGCCGACACCGACCGAGATACGCGGCGCCGGGCTGTCGCCGACGAAGACTTCCTTGAAGAAGGTCCCGGGAATGACGTTGCGTTCATTCTCGGTACCGTCGGGAGCAAAACGGTTGGTCACCGCCTGGATGATATCATTGCCCTGGTCGTCGACACCGGGCTGGAGATACAGCAGATTGCCGTTGCCGTCGGTGGCCTGCAGGCCGTTGGGATAATCCTGCAGAACCGGCTGGGTCACGCTGAACAGCGAACCCACGTCGAGGAAGATCGACGGGCGCAGGCCCATTTCGCGGGCCCCGCTGCCGAGCGGGATTTCGAGTTCGGCACGGCCGAGGTAATAGGCCTTGCCGCCCAGCGCATCGTCGACGCGCTGGTCGCTGGCGAGCGCTTCTTCGATCGTCTGCGGGACCAGCGGCGTCGCATCGTCGCCATCGTCGTTGAGGTACTGCAGGCGAACGATGCGGGGGCCGACACCGCGAATGTCGAAGCCGCGCATCTGCGGTTCACCGAGGAAATAGCGGTCGGTCAGGCGGACATCGTCCTGCCCGGCGACCGAATTGTCCTCGAGGCTGCGGATCCAGCCGCCTTCGCCGGTTATCGAGAAGATGAACCCGGCCCCGACCGGCCAGTATTTCGCGGCACGCGCACGCGACCGGACATATTTCACGTCGCCGCCCAGACCGGCGAATTCGGTAGTCCAGCTGACGGTTTCGCCGCGCGATGGCCGCAGGCGGCTATTGAGCGTGTCGTAATTGAACGTCAGACCGACGATCGAGCTCGTGCGCTCGCCGATTGCTTCGCAGAGATAGCGGCTGGCAAGGATCGGATCGCAGGTGGCGATGCCGTCCCCATCGCGGTCGGAGAAATACAGCCCTTCATCGAGTGACACATCGTCATAATTGAAGGTGTAGCTGCCGATCGCCGAAACATATTCGGTCAGCGGAACGCCGGCACGCACCTGCAGACCGGTGGTCGACTGTTCGAAGGTGGTGTTGCGTTCGTTGTTGCGGAAGTTGAAGCTGTTGGTGTCGCGGCGATAGATATCGACCCCGGCAGAGATGTTCCGATCGAAGACATAGGGCTCCGAAAAGCTCACCTGCGCCGACTTCGAGTAGCGCGAATAATTGAGGCTCAAGCCCACGGTCTGGCCGCGCCCGCGGAAATTGCGCTGGCGGATCGAACCGGCCAGGATGAAGCTTTCGAGGCTGGAGAAGCCAGCCGACAGCTGCAGTTCGCCGGTCGCCTGTTCCTCGACATTGGCTTCGAGCACGATCCGGTCGGGCGCGCTGCCCTCGACCTGGTTGATCTCGAAGTTTTCCTGAAAATAGCCCAGCGAATTGATGCGCGCGGTCGACCGCGCCACCGACAGCGAATTGAAGGCATCGCCTTCGGCCAGACGGAATTCGCGGCGGATCACCTTATCCTGCGTCAGCGTGTTGCCGTTCACGTCGATCCGCTCGACATAGACACGCGGCGCCTCGCGCAGGACGAAGCTCACGTCCATCGTCAGGCTGTCCTGGTTGCGGCTGAACTGCGGCTGGACGTCGGCAAAGGCATAGCCGAACGTGCCGGCCAGCTCGCTCAGCTGCTCGACCGTGTCCTCGACCTGCTTGGCGTCGTACCAGTCGCCGCCCTGCATCGGCAGGCGGGCGGTCATCGAGGCGTCGTCGAAATCGCGGATCTGCGATTCGACATCGACTTCGCCGAATTTGTAGCGCTCGCCTTCCTCGACCACGTAGGTGATGATGAAATCGCGCTTGTCGGGCGTCAGTTCGGCCACTGCCGAAACCACGCGGAAATCCGCATAGCCTTCGGTGAGGTAGAACTGGCGCAGCTTCTGTTGGTCGAACGCCAGGCGATCGGGATCGTAGCTGGTGTTGGAGCTGAAGAAGCTGGTCAACCGCGCCTGCTTGGTCAGCATTTCGCCGCGCAGCTCGCCATCGGAAAACGCATCATTGCCGATGATATTGATCTGGCGGACCTTGGACTTGGGCCCTTCGCTGATCTCGAAGACGATATCGACGCGGTTCTGCGACAGCTGCACCATCTTCGGTTCGACCGTGGCGGCGAAGCGTCCCTGCCGCTTGTACAGCTCGATGATGCGGGCAACGTCGGCGCGAACCTTCGAACGCGTGAATATCTGCCGCGGCGAAAGCCGGATTTCGGGCAGGATCTTGTCGTTCTTGATCCGCTTGTTGCCCTCTAGGATGATCCGGTTGATGACCGGGTTCTCGACGATGGTGATGACGACGTTGCCGTCGCGGTTGACGACGCTGGCGTTCGAGAACAGCTCGGTTGCGTAGAGGTCCTTGAGAACCGCGTCGCCCGCCGCCTGCGTCCACGTGTCGCCCGGACGAAGCTTGATATAGGACAGGATCGTCTGCGGCTCGAGCCGCTGCGCACCGCTTACCGCGATGGTGCGAACCACATCGGCTTGCACCGCTGCGGCAGGCGCAGCCTCGGTCGCGGTTTCTTCCTGTGCGAAAGCCGCGACCGGAACACCGGCGAGCATGGTACCGGCCAAGAGGCCCACCGCCAGCCGTGTGGCGGAATTCCTGTGTCGCGAGGCGGCAAAAGCAAAATCAGTCATCGACAAGGAGTTTCCCGTCCTCGTTATACATACAACGTACCCGGCTGGTGGCGCCCCGATCCGGCAGAGGGTCGCAGCATGCGGGACGACCCTGCCGTCCCCTGCCCCAAGCGCCTGCGCCGATCAAGCTTTGCCACCGTATATCGCCGGTTTCCCGCTCCCTTTCCCCGGCTAATTCCCGAAAACGGGCAAGCTTACGAGGTCGTTGATCGTGACGAACACCATCAGCATGAGCACGAGGGCCACGCCGGCGCGGTACGCCACTTCGGTTCCACGCGGACCCACCGGCTTCCGACGGACAGCTTCTGCCGCGTAGAAAGCCAGGTGCCCGCCGTCGAGCGCCGGGATTGGCAGCAGGTTGATGAATGCCAAGTTAAGCGAAATGAGTGCGGCGAAATTGATGAATGCCATGGCGCCCAGGCTCAGCTGTTCGCCCGAAAACTTGGCAATCTTGACCGGCCCGCCCAGTTCCTGGACCGAGCGTTCGCCGGTGAAAATCTGGCCGATCCCGGTCACCATCATGTCGATGATACCGAGCGAGTGATCGACCGCCAGACCGAGCGAGGCGATCATGCCCTGCGGTTCGAAATTGAAAGACGACGCGCCCGACGCGATCCCGATCAGACCGACTTTCGAGACGTTGCCGAAGCGGTCTTCCATCTCGACGCTGCGCACGGGCACCGCGAAGGTGCGTTCTGCCCCGTCACGGGCCACCGTGATGTCGAGCGTGCGGCCGGGGTAGAGCAGGATCGAATCCTGCACGTCGCGGAAATCCTCCATCCGCTCGCCCTCGACCGCAACGATCCGGTCGCCGATTTCAATTCCCGCGGCCCGCGCCGGCGAGACCTCGGCAAATTCGGCCACCGTCATCTGCTGCGCCGCATCGGCGGGAACCGGCTTGCCGTAAAGGGCGAAGAAGCCGGCGAAAATCGCGAGGGTCAGCAGGATATTTGTGGCTGGGCCAGCAAACACGATCAGCGCGCGTTTCCACAGCGCCGCATGATGGAAACTTCCGATCCGGTCCTCGTCGCTTGCCAGCGCAGCGGCATCGGCATCGGGAATGCTCGCGGGGTTCATATCGCCCTTGAACTGGACATAGCCGCCCAGCGGCAGCGCGCTGAGTTTCCAGCGCGTCCCGCGCCGGTCGGTGAAGCCCGCGATTTCCTTGCCGAAGCCGACCGAGAACGCCTCGGCATGGACACCGAACCAGCGCCCGACGAGGTAATGGCCCAGCTCGTGGATCGTGATCAGCGGCCCGAGCAACAGCGGGAAACCGAGCACGTAATACAGCCAGAGAGGAAGGTTCAATTCCACGGGTCAGGCAGGCTCCAATATGCGCGTCGCGCGACTGCGGGCATCCTCGTCCACCCGCAGCACATCTTCGAGCGTGCGGGGAGCTTCGGGCAATTCGCCTTGGTTGAGGACATCCTCCACCACTACGGCAATCCGGCTGAACGCAATCTTACGGTCGAGAAAGGCGGCCACGGCAATCTCGTTGGCTGCATTCAGCACCGCTGGCGCGGCTCCGCCCGCCTCCGCCGCCTCACGCGCGAGACGCGTGGCCGGAAAACGCGTTTCGTCCGGGGCGAAGAAGGACATCTCGCCGATTGCGGGCAGGTCGAGCGGTGCCATCGGCGTATCCATCCGCGCGGGCCAGGCGAGGCAGGAGGCGATCGGCACACGCATGTCCGACGGTCCGAGCTGCGCCAATGTCGAGCCGTCGCGATATTCAACCATCGAATGGATCACGCTCTGCGGGTGCACCACGATACGGATGCGATCGAGCCCGACAGGAAACAGGTGATGCGCCTCGATCAGTTCGAGGCCCTTGTTGAACATCGTCGCGCTGTCGACGCTGATCTTGGCGCCCATGTCCCAGTTGGGATGCGCGATCGCCTGCTCGGGCGTGACCGCGGAAAGGTCATCCACCGTTCGCAGCGGGCCGCCACTGGCCGTGAGCGTGATCGACCGGACATCCTCAATCCTGCCGCCGGCGAGGCACTGGAAGATCGCATTGTGTTCGCTGTCCACCGGCAACAGCGTTGCCCCGTGGCGGGCGACTGCGGCGGTCATCACTTCGCCCGCGGAAACCAGCGCTTCCTTGTTGGCCAGCGCGATTGTCCCGCCCTGTTCGATGGCAGCCATGACCGGCCCGAGACCGGCGCAGCCGACGATCGCAGCCACGGTCATGTCGACCGGGCGCGAGGCCGCTTCGCACAGGGCACCCCGCCCCGCGGCCGCTTCGATCCCGCTTCCGGCCAGCGCATCGCGCAGCTCGCCGAGCCGGCTTTCGTCCGCCACCACCGCAACCTGCGCACCGAATTCGCGCGCCGAGGCTGCCAGGGCCGCGACGTTGCTGTTGGCCGTAAGCGCGACCACGTTCCACTCGGCCGGATTGCGGCGAACGAGATCAAGCGTCTGTTCGCCCACCGAGCCAGTGGCGCCGAGGATCGATATCGAACGCATCAGCGTGCCGCCCCGAGCAGGATACCGGCCAGCAGCACGACGGGGATCATCCCGTCCGTCCGGTCGAATACGCCGCCATGACCGGGGATCAGCTTGGAACTGTCCTTCACTCCGGCCTTGCGCTTGAGCCAGCTCTGCAGGAAATCGCCCGCCTGAGCGACGACGGCAACCGCCGCGCCCAAGCCCAGTATCTGCCCTGCTTCGGAGAGGTCGAAGAACATCGTCGTCTCGCCCGCAACGCTGCGCGCCACAACGTAGATCCAACCCGCAATCCAGACGGTCGCACCGACGATTCCGCCAAGCAGCCCCGCCCAGGTTTTCGACGGGCTGATTGCCGGCGCGATCTTCGGACCGCCCAGCGTGCGTCCGAAGAGATAGGCAAAACTGTCCACGAAAATGACCGCGCCGATCACCCCGACGACAATCGGCAGCGGGAAGCGCGACAGCATGTAGCCGGCAACGCCAATGTAGATCGTGCCGGCAAGGATGCCCGCCAGGCGATAGGATATGTTGGGTGTCGCTTTGACGACAAGCAGGACGAATTCGACCAGCGTGGCCAGAACCACGGCCAGCACGAACCAGCCGAACCACGGTTCGCCCGCGACCAGCGCGCCCACTGACAGCGCGATCATCACCAGCGCGGAAACGATCCGCACCGGCAAATCGGCATTCTTGCGCGCGGCTACGCCCGCTCCAGTTTCAGCGTCCACCAAATCGCCTCTCCCTCTCCGCGAACTCGGCCAGCGCCCCGGTTAGGTGGTCCGGGGTGAAATCCGGCCATAGCACATCGAGGAAGAGCATTTCCGCGTATGCTGCCTGCCACAAGAGGAAATTCGACAACCGCACTTCGCCGCTGGTCCGGATCAGCAGGTCGAGCGGCGGCAGATCGGCGCTGAACAGATGGCGTTCGATCGATTCCTGCGAGATTTCGCCTTCGGCCGCCGCCTTGCGCGCGGCCTGCGTGATTTCCGCATGCGCGCCGTAATTGAGCGCGACTGCCAGCGTGCGCGATCCTTGCGCGGTCTGCGCCAACGCATCCTCGAGCATCTCGACGATGTCCGGTGCCAGCGAACGCCAATCGCCGAGGATATGCAGCCTGACGTCGTTGGCGATGAATTCGGGCAGGTCGGATTTGATGAACTTGCGCATCAGGTTCATCAAATCGTCGACCTCTTCCTCGGGCCGCTTCCAGTTCTCCGAACTGAAGGCATAGAGCGTGAGGCATTCGACCGGCGTATCCTTCAGGCTGCGCACCAGTTCGCGCACGGCCTCCACGCCCTTCCTGTGCCCCATTGCGCGGGGCAGGTGCCGGCGTTTGGCCCAGCGGCCGTTGCCGTCCATGATGATGGCAACGTGCCGCGCAGCTTTGTCAGGGGTGGTCACGAGTTCGTCCGATAGTGGCGGGCGCTACAGGCGTGCGCGCGCGAACCGAAGGTCCGGCATCGCCCGCAGCGAACACAGATGCGGCGCGGGCCGCTCACTGCGTGAGGATTTCCTTTTCCTTCTGCGCGGCGACCGTATCGCATTCGGCGACATATTTGTCGGTCAGCTTCTGCACTTCGTCCTCGCCGCGCTTGCGCTCGTCTTCGGAAATTTCCTTCTTCTTTTCGTCTTCCTTGAGCGCTTCCATGCCATCGCGGCGCACATTGCGGATCGCGATCTTGGCCTGTTCGGCATATTGGCCTGCCAGCTTCGCCAGCTCCTTGCGGCGTTCCTGCGTCAGGTCGGGCATCGGCAGGCGGACGTTCTGCCCATCGATCATCGGGTTGAGACCGAGGTTGGCCTTGGCGATACCCTTTTCGACCGCGGTGACATTGGCCTTGTCCCACACCTGCACGCTGAGCATGCGGGGTTCGGGCGCGCTTACCGTGGCGACCTGGTTGAGCGGCATCATCGAGCCGTAGACCTCGACCATCACGGGATCGAGCAGGCTGGTGTTGGCGCGACCCGTGCGCAATCCGCCAAGATCGCTCTTCAGGCTCTCGACCGCGCCGTTCATACGGCGTTCGATATCGGCTTTGTCATACTTGGCCATGGCGGCTTCCTCTGTCTTTTCGTTCAGTTCCTGACGATCGTCTGCACGCCCTGACCGCTCAGCACGCGGGCCAGATTGCCTTTCTCGCGGATCGAGAAAACGACGATCGGAATATTGTTGTCGCGGCACAATGCAACCGCGCTGGCATCCATGACCTTGAGATCATCGGCCAACACCTTGCCGTAACTTACGGTATCGAAACGCTTGGCGCCGGCATTCTTCTTCGGGTCACTGTCATAGACGCCATCGACGCTGGTGCCCTTGAGCAGCGCATCGCAATTCATTTCCGCGGCACGCAGGGCTGCGCCGCTATCGGTGGTGAAGTAAGGCGCGCCCACGCCGGCCGCGAAAATGACGATACGGCCCTTTTCGAGATGCCGCTCCGCGCGGCGCCGGATCACCGGTTCGCAGACCTGGTCCATCTGCACCGCGCTCTGCACACGGGTCTGCACGCCGAGCTGTTCGAGCGCGCTCTGCATGGCCAGCGCATTCATCACCGTGGCGAGCATGCCCATGTAGTCGGCCTGCGCGCGGTCCATCCCCTGCGCCGCGCCCGCCATCCCCCGAAAGATGTTGCCACCGCCGATGACCAGGCAGATCTCGAGCCCGGTCTCCTTGGCCGTTTTCACTTCTCGCGCCAGTTCCATCACGAATGCCGGATCGATGCCGAACTGCTGATCGCCCATCAGCACTTCACCCGAAAGTTTCAGGAGGACACGTTTCATCGTCGAAAGGGGCATGGATTCTCGCTCGGCAGAAGTTGGCGCGGCTTTAGAGCGCATGAAGGGCGCTGCCAAGTGCGCGGGAGGTTTTGGAACACCAGTGGGATAGGCGGCCTTCCGGCCAGCGCGTGATTTGGCGCAGCGCTCCACGCGGGTTGCTTGCGCAGAATCACCGTCGCCCAATGGAAAGCGGCCGCCGAACCGAAGCCCGACGACCGCCCCCGAATACGGGTATTTCCTAGTAAGCGCAGGAAAAGGCTTTGTTCCAGCCTCTTACTGCGGCTCATGCACAGAATTATCCGGCTGCTGCAGCCGCAACTTCCGCGGCGAAGTCGGATTCTTCCTTCTCGATGCCTTCGCCCAGCTGGAAGCGGACATAGTCCACCAGCTCGACCTTGGCACCGACGTCCTTGCAGGCCTGCTCGACGACCTGCGCGATGGGGGTCTTGTTGTCCATCACGAAGACCTGGCTGAGCAGCGCGTTTTCCTTGGCGTACTTGCCGATTGCCCCTTCGACCATCTTTTCCTGGACGGCTTCGGGCTTGCCGCTTTCGGCAGCCTTTTCCTTGGCGATCGCGCGTTCGCGTTCGATCACTTCGGCGTCGAGGCCGTCAGCGGTCAGCGCTTGCGGGAAAGCGGCGGCGATGTGCATGGCCAGCTTCTTGCCCAGTTCCTCGAGCTTGGCGGCGTCGCCTTCGCTCTCGAGCGCGACGAGCACGCCGATCTTGCCGAGGTCGGGCGCCACGGCGTTGTGCATGTAGGGCACGATCACGCCATTGGTGACCGAAACGGTCTTCATGCGGCGGACCTGCTGGTTCTCGCCGATGGTCGCGACATTGTTCGTCAGCTTGTCGGCAACGCTGCCGCCATCGGGATAATCAGCCGCCTTGAGCGCTTCGACATCGTCGGCCGAGGCCTTGAGCGCGACCTGCGTGGTCTTGCGGACGAAGTCCTGGAACTGGTCGTTCTTCGCGACGAAGTCGGTTTCCGAGTTCACTTCGACGGCAACGCCCTTGGTACCTTCGACGGCAACACCGACGAGACCTTCGGCAGCGGTGCGGCTCGACTTCTTCTGGGCAGTGGCGAGACCCTTGGCGCGCAGCGCGTCGACTGCGGCTTCGATATCGCCGTCCGCAGCTTCAAGAGCCTTCTTGGCGTCCATCATGCCTGCGCCGGTCTTTTCGCGCAGAGCCTTTACGTCAGCAGCAGTGAATGCAGCCATGGTGTTTTCCTTCTCGATATGATGTGCGGGCACCGGGCCAGCTAGGGAGCGGCCCGGCGCGTAACTCCGCTATATGACGGGCGCATGATGGCGCCCGTCAATGGAGGGCTCAGGCCCCGACGGTTTCCTCGGGCGGATTTTCCATCGCGCCGACATCGGCACCCGAATCCTGCACGCCGTCGCCCTTGCCGCTCTTGGCCGCATTGGCGACCGCTTCGCAGTAGAGGCGGATGGCGCGGGCAGCGTCGTCATTGCCCGGGATCGGGAAGGCGATGCCCTCGGGGTCGACATTGGTGTCGAGCACGGCAACCACGGGGATGCCAAGAACGTTGGCTTCCTTGATCGCCAGATCTTCCATGTTGGCGTCGATCACGAACATCACGTCGGGAATGCCGCCCATGTCGCGGATGCCGCCCAGCGAAAGTTCGAGCTTGTCCCGCTTGCGGGTCAGGTCCAGGACTTCCTTCTTGGTCAGGCCAGCAGTGTCGCCCGACAGGCGTTCGTCAAGCGACTTGAGATACTTGATGCGTTCGCTGATCGTCTTCCAGTTGGTCAGCATGCCGCCGAGCCAGCGATGGTTGACGAAGTGCTGGCCCGAAGCGAGCGCGGCTTCGCGGATCGCGTCCTGCGCCTGGCGCTTGGTCCCGACGAACAGCACTTTGCCGCCCGAACGGGCCGTCTGCTGGACGAAGTCGAGCGCGCGCGCGAAGAGCGGCACGGTCTGCGACAGGTCGATGATGTGGATGCCGTTGCGCGCGCCGAAGATGTACGGCTTCATGCGCGGGTTCCAGCGGTGGGTCTGGTGGCCGAAATGCGATCCGGCCTCGATCAGTTCCTGCATCGTGACGGTAGGTGCCGCCATAGTAGAATTCCTTTCCGGTTATGCCTCTGGAAAGCTGGAACCCGAATGCGGTCATGTCCCGCGGCGGGCACCGGTATGTGCGCCTTCCATGTGGATTTGCCCGCAGCGCAACGACCGGGAATCGCCCGAATGCGTTGCAGACCGCGCGCCCTTAGCGCTGCGGCCGGACAAAATCCAGCATCAATTCCGGATGGGAAACGGAATTTACGCGTCAGTTACCGCTTGACAGATCAGAACAAAAAGAGAACAAATGTTCCAGCAACGGAACAGCCGCGTTGCAGTGCTGGTTTTCCACACGGCTGGGCCCGGTCTGTCAACAGGTTTGTCGACAGGCATCTAGGGAGATTTAGAGATGTTCGCACTGGTTCTGATCACGTTGTTTGCCGGCATGACCGCGGCGACCGCGGCTGTTCTGGCCGACAGCGCGCTGCGCTGGTGGTCGGCTTTTTCAACTCTGCGCCGCGAACTCCCTGGTCAGGCGGACGGCGCCCTTCCCGCGCTGCGTCCGACCCCCGGCGCAGCGCGTCCCGCATTGCTCCGCCCTGCTGCACTGCGGACAGCGAACCGCGGCATCAGCCGCGCCGCTTGAAACGGGCGTAGCGCAGTAGCGAATAGGGTAGCAGCAGCAGGTAGCCGGCACAGATCGCGCTAAGCGTCCACCATGGCTCGACCAGCAGTGCGGCGAACAGGAGACCCACGAAAGCCAGCACCTCGAGCCTGATTCCCCTCCGCGGGCGCAGCGAGGTCCAGCTGGGAGTGGCGATGTTGGAGATCATGAGAACGGCTATCGTGGCCAGCCATATGCCGACGAGAATGGGGTTGCGCAGCTCTTCCATTCCCGTTGCCATCCACAGATAGAACGGCGCGAAAGCGAGACCCGCCCCGATCGGCGCGGGCACGCCGGTGAGGAAGCCGAGCGATTTATGCGGCTGGTCCTCCACATCGATCTGCGCATTGAACCGCGCGAGGCGCAGCGCACAGCAGATCGCGAAAGCGAGCGCGGCAAACCAGCCGAGCCGCGGCTCCGCCGACAGCGACCACAGGAAGATTATGATTGCGGGCGCGGTGCCGAAGCTGAGCGAATCGGCCAGGCTGTCAAGCTCGGCCCCGAAGCGCGACTGCGCCTTCAGCGCACGCGCGACCCGGCCATCAACCCCGTCGAGCACGCCGGCAAGGATGACGGCGACGACCGCGGCACCCCAGTTCTCGTCGATCGCGAAGCGGATGCCGGTCAGTCCGGAACACAGCGCGGCGGCGGTAACCGCATTGGGGATCATCGCGCGCAAGGTCAGCGCGCGCGTGTGGATCTCGGCGGGCGGTTCGTCCTCGGTCGCTTTCGGCCCCAGGCGGACAGCCTTATCGTGTTCGGTCATTGTGCTACACCCTCAAGCAATTGCTGCGATCCGATTTCGGCCAGCACGGTTTCACCTGCGACGACTTTCTGGCCCAGCAGGACCTTGGGATCGGTTCCGGCAGGAAGATAGACATCGACCCGGCTGCCGAAGCGGATCAGCCCGATCCGCTGCCCCACGCCGACCGTGTCTCCGGGCTTGACGAAGGGTACGATCCGCCGTGCGATCAGGCCCGCAATTTGCGTGAAGCCGATCTTCAGCCCGTCGGTCCTCTCGATCAGCAAGTGCTGCCGTTCGTTCTGCTCGCTCGCCTTGTCGAGACCCGCGTCGAAGAACTCGCCCGGGATATAGACCACCCGGCGAACCGTGCCCGCGATTGGTGCCCGGTTGATATGCACGTCGAAGACCGACATGAAAATCGAAATGCGTGTCACCTGCCCCGGGGTAAGCCCGGGATGGCCGGTGCCGTCGTCGACCATCATTTCCTCGGGCGGGTCGACCTGCGCGATCAGCGAAACGAGCCCGTCGGCGGGGGACAGGATCACCCGGTCATCCTGCGGCACCACGCGCTCGGGATCGCGAAAGAAGGCGAAGACGCCGAGCGAGAGGAGCAGGAGCGGCCAGCCGATGATCTCCCAGTCGAAACCGATCAGGAACACGAGGCTGACGAGCACCGCGACCGCGCCGAACTTGCGGCCTTCGGGATGAATCGGCGGCCATGACCAGCGCACGTCGCCGCGGCCACGATTGTCGAGAAGATCACCTGCCATCGCAAACACCTAGGGCCTGGGCCCCACGGTCACAAGGTGTCATCCCACCTTGCGCACGAACACCGCCCCCGCCGAGTATCCGGCGCCGAAGCTGCAGATCAGCCCCGTATCGCCGGCCGACAGATCTTCGTGGTGCTTGTGAAAGGCAATGATCGACCCGGCGCTGGAAGTGTTGGCATAGGTATCGAGCACCGTAGGGCTTTCGTCCGCACTGGCTTCGTGCCCCAGCACCCGCTGCGCGATCAGCCGGTTCATGCCCGCATTGGCCTGATGCAGCCATAGCCTGCGTAGCGCCTGCGGATCGATGCCAAGCCGCTCCGCTTCGGTCACGATCATTTCGGCGACCATCGGCACGACTTCCTTGAAGACCTTGCGGCCTTCCTGGACGAACAGCTTGTCCGGCCTCCCCTCGCCTTCGGGTGAAGCGCGGTTGAGGAAGCCGAAATTGTTGCGGATGTTGTTCGAGAATACGGTCTTGAGCCGCGTACCGAGGATATCCCAATGCCCTGCCGGGGCCATTTCGGCATCCTCGACAAGGACGGCGGTCGCCACATCGCCGAAGATGAAGTGGCTGTCGCGATCGCGCCAGTTGAGGTGGCCGCTGGTGACTTCGGGACTGACCACCAGCACGCTGCGCGCATTGCCCGCGCGGATGTAATCGGCAGCGGTCTGGATGCCGAAGGTCGCGGACGAGCATGCGACATTCATGTCGAAGGCGAAACCGTCGATCCCCAGCTCCTGCTGGATCTCGATTGCCATCGCCGGATAGGCGCGCTCCATGTTGGACGCCGCGCACAGCACCGCGTCGACATCGGCCACGTCGCGGCCTGCCCGCTCGAGCGCATCGCGCGCCGCCTTGACGCCGATCTCCGCCATCACCGAAGGTTCGTCGTTCGATCGTTCGCGCATCCGCGGCGCCATGGTTTCCGGGTCGAGGATCGGCGCCTTGGTCATCACGTGGCGCGCCTTGATCCCGCTCGCCTTTTCGATGAACTCTACCGAACTGGGCTGCAGTTCCGCGACTTCGCCCGCCGCAATCGCCCGCGCTTTGTCGGCATTGAATATCTCGACGTAGCGATTGTAGCTTTCGACGAGTTCTTCATTGGTTATAGTTTCGCCGGGCGTGAACAGCCCGGTGGAGGAGATGACCGCGCGCCCGGCCGAATTCTGGTTCTGGCTCATTGCGGCTGGTTAGTCTCGCTCAGATTTTCTCGCAACCGTCTAACCGGCCCCGCCCTGCCGTCCGGCCGCTGCGCCGCGAGACGCCGCAGTCCAGACCGATGCCCCCCCTTGGCAATGACACGGCGACTCGATACCGCAGCCGCATGCCCGAACTGTCTCTCAGCCGTCCGACCAGCTTCTGCGATGCCTGCGCGATCCGCAATCGCGCGATTTGTGCCGATCTCGATGATCGCGAGATCGGCCTGCTCAACGGCATTGGCCGGCGGCGCCATTTGGTCGCAGGCGAGCAGCTGATGTGGGAAGGCGACGAGGCCGTGCTGGTGGCCAACGTCATCGAAGGCATGCTCAAGCTCTCGACGCATCTGTCCGATGGCAAGGAACAGATCCTCGGGCTCGTCTATCCCTCGGATTTCCTCGGCCGGCCTTTCGGCGAAACCTCGCCCTATGGAGTCGAGGCGCTGACCGACACGGTCATCTGCGTCTTCGAACGGAAGGATTTCGAACGCTTCGCCAGGGATCACCCCCGGCTCGAACACAAATTGCTCGAACGAACGCTGACCGAACTCGATCGCAGCCGGCGCTGGATGTTGCTGCTGGGGCGGATGACTGCCGAACAGAAGGTCGCCAGCTTCCTCCTGGAGATCGGCGAACGGCTGGGCAACGCCAAAGCCCGCGCAGGCACCCACGTCCCGCTGCCGCTTTCCCGGCAGCAGATCGCCGATGTGCTGGGCCTGACCATCGAAACGGTGAGCCGGCAACTGACCCGGCTGCGCAATGCGGGCGTCATCGACCTGCCCTCGCGCCGCGAAATCGTCTTGCAGGATCTACCCGATCTCGAGGCGCGCGCCAGCTGACCGCCGAGCCCCGCGGGCCGGTTTGTCATTTAGTAGAGGGTGGCGGTGGTGGCAGGGCTTGAATCGAACTTCACAAATAACACTTTGAAATCAATTTAGTACTCGGACAGAGCGTAGACGCTCCCCCACACTCTCCCCCACATTTTTGTTCATATAAGCGTTGTTCGATTCAGCATTTCGGCGAGAAATCTGAATGAAACGGCCTTCGTCTGGAGCCCCCTCTGCGTTTCCACGCGCGTTCGAGACTTAGCAAACTCTTTCTACAAGCACTCACATTTGCCGTCGAGCACTGGCCCCTTAAAGTCGGTCAGAGGAAGAAAAACGCCCCCCTCCCCAGTTCTGGGTATTGACGCACGCTCGTCGCGATGAATCACTATCGATGAGCAAACGTCTCGGAGACTTGTTGGATGAGGATTAGCCGCGATGCATAGGTGCAAGCTTCACAGCAGCTTGCTAGGCACAGATCGATGAAGACCGATCTCGATCACCTGCCCCCGCAAAAGCAGCGCGAGCTGGAACGCGTCGTCCAGCTGATCTTTGAAGAGTTTGACGACGCTTTCGCCTTGGCCAAGCATGACTGGAAGAAGGCCGGCCGGATCCTCAAGGTCATCCTCTACGGCAGCTATGCGCGCGGGACCTGGGTCGACGAGCCGCACACCGCCAAAGGCTACCAGTCTGATTATGACCTGCTCATCATCGTCAACGACAAGCGCCTGACCGACAGGGTTAAGTACTGGGCGAAGCTCGATGACCGCCTAATGCGCGAGTACGGTGTGACGGGCACGCTCCACACGCCGGTCAACTTCATCGTGCACACGCTCCAAGAGGTGAACGACGGTCTCGCCCACGGGCGCTACTTTTTCATGGACGTGAAGGCCGAGGGTGTAGCGCTATACCAGTTCGACGACACCGAACTGCACACGCCTAAGCCCAAGACGGCAACGCAAGCTTTGGCGATGGCGCAGGAGTATTTTGACGAGTGGTTTCCGAGCGCCAGCCGCTTCAAGAAAGCAGCAGAATTTCTGGTTGGCGAAGGTGGCCTACGTGAGGCTGCGTTCAACATGCACCAAGCCACCGAGCGGCTCTATCATTGCGTTTTACTGGTCTGCACCTTTTACACGCCTCACGTTCACAACCTCGGCTTTCTGCGCACTCAGGCCGAGCGCATCGATCCCCGGCTCACTTACGTGTGGCCACGCGATACGAAGCGCGACCGCGCGCGGTTCGAGAAGCTCAAGGAAGCCTATGTGAAAGCGCGCTACAGCAAGCACTACCGTATCACTCCAGAGGAGCTCGAATGGCTCGGTGAGCAGGTCGAGGATCTGGGCCGCGTCGTCCACGAAGTGTGTTCTGAGCGATTGGAAAAGCTCAAAGCCGAGGGTGAGAAAAGCACTTAGGCGATTGCTGCCTTGGCTTGAGAGTCGTCAAGATTACCGAGCGCTGTGCACACTCGTCTGTTCGGCTTCAGGAAAGAGGGGCAGAGTTTCGTCGTCCAATCCCGCCTGCTTTGCCTGCCGGGTAATCTCATAAGGTTCGAGCGCCTCCACGATCCGTGCAGTGAGGGTTTCGACCGCTTCGCGCCGGTTGAATGCTCTCGTTGCTGAAAGCACGTCGCGGAGCGCGTAGGTTTCGGCCGTACCGAGTGCAGCCCCGATCACTTGCGTAAGCTCATCATCGCTTGGTCGAATCATCATTCTTGCAGTTAGAACATAACAGGAACTAATTGCCAATTCGAAACTTCTACCCTGCTGCCGATTGACAGTAAAACATGCTCGCGGCAGGCGCTTTGCGATGTGCAATCTCTACCGAATGACGAAGACGAACGACGAAGTTGCGCGCTGGTTCAATGCAGCCGATCATCTCGGCAACGCCAACTTTGGGACCGAAGTCTTTCCCGGATATCCCGGCGCTGTGATTGCAGATGGCAAGCTCTCGCAGATGACCTGGGGTTTCCCGTTGTCGCTCAAAAGCAAGCGCACCGGCGAGCCGCTCAAACCGAAGCCGGTTAACAACGCTCGCACCGATAAGCTCGACAGCTACATGTGGCGCTACAGCTTCGAGGAACGCCGCTGCCTCATTCCGTTGACGGCCTGGGCGGAGGCAGAAGGCACGCCGGGAAGCAAAACGCGGACCTGGCTAAGCCGTCCCGATAGCGAATTGTTTGCAGCGGCAGGGCTGTGGCGCAACAGCGACGAATGGGGTCTCGTCTATTCCATGGTGATGACCGACAGCGCAGGCGTTACAGCGGAATGTCATTCGCGTATGCCGGTACTGCTGGCGCAGGACGACTGGTCGAAATGGACCGATGGTTCGACAAGAGAGGCGCGTAGTCTTTGCAAGCCATGGACCGGTGAACTTGCAATCGAGAGGACAGATCAGCGCTGGTAGAAGTGCATTCGGCCTGCACTCACGCCGTTTCTGGTCCGCTACAATCGCTGCGCTCGCCTCGCAACATCGGTGGGATGTAATTGCAACGACGCTGCATCGCGTGCCGTTCAGGTCAAGTGTCCGTGGGCGTTTGGGGTGGGTAGGAATGTTAGCGTCCGGTGCTTGCACGTCAGGCGTCAGCACGTTGACTAAGCGCCCAGTTCCACGGCAGCAGTTCGTCGATTCGGTTGGCGGGATGGCCGTCGATCATGCGGGTCAGGACGTCACTGAGCCA
>Ga0207906_1000117_pt1 | contig 58139 bp, 58 predicted proteins | sample LinPmetageLP37_FD_184050 | JGI IMG/M metagenome (GOLD analysis project Ga0207906, IMG submission 184050) | Marine viral communities from the Pacific Ocean - LP-37 (SPAdes) | ecosystem: Environmental > Aquatic > Marine > Oceanic | place: Pacific Ocean | collected 2010-06-16 | reverse complement strand
CCTGTATTCAAGAGCCGTATCTAAAATCAGACAGCCCATAGAAGCATTGTTCAGTTGGCTTATTGAGAAATCTGACATACAGAAAGCGAGCAAGGTCAGGTCTACAAAAGGTTTGACACTCCATGTACATGGAAGACTGGCCGCGGCTTTTATATCCCTAATTTTTTAACCCTTGATTCGCATTATTAAATAATAAGGGAGAATTTGCTATGACATAAAGCTAAAACGTTTATTTAAAAATTAAAGAATAAAATAAATAAAAATGGTGCATTTTATCGAAAAGTTCGAAATATTGCTGTGGTTTTACCGTAAAAGGACATAATAATAAGAAGGGGAAGACTGTCTAAAAAGCCTAGCTCTATGTCATATTGAGCTTGTCGAAATATATCAACTTACTGATAATCTACAATTGGTTTCGACAAGCTCAACCTGACAACTCTAAAATAATGACTTTTTAGATAGCCTCCTTTTTATTTTTAAGATTCCTGCTTTCGCAGGAATGAGTTACATCTTCATTAACCAAGTTCGCATATCAACTTCTTGCTTAATAATATCCCGTAACGCATCCATTTTAACGCGTTCTTGTTGCATAGTATCTCTATGTCTGATGGTAACTGTATTATCTTCCAAAGTATCATGATCAACTGTAATACAAAAAGGTGTTCCATTGGCATCTTGCCTTCTGTAACGTCTTCCTACAGCATCTTTTTCATCATAAACCACATTAAAATCCCATTTTAAATCCTCAACAATTTGTCGCGCAATTTCCGGTAAACCATCTTTTTTTACCAATGGTAAAATAGCAGCTTTTACTGGTGCCAATACACTTGGCAAACTTAGCAACGTACGTGTACTGCCATCTTCCAGCGTTTCTTCTTTTAAAGAATGTGAAAATACTGCTAAAAACATACGGTCCAGTCCAATAGATGTTTCAATCACATACGGCACATAACTTGCATTTTCTTCATGGTCAAAATATTGTAATTTTTTGCCTGAAAATTTTTCATGTTGACTCAAATCAAAATCAGTACGAGAATGAATGCCTTCTAATTCTTTAAAGCCAAATGGAAATTTAAATTCTATATCTGCGGCAGCATCTGCATAATGTGCCAATTTTTCATGGTCATGAAACCTATAATTTTCTGCTCCCATACCTAATGACAAATGCCATTTAAGTCTGGTTTGTTTCCATTGTTCATACCATTCTTTTTGGGTGCCTGGTTTAATAAAAAACTGCATTTCCATTTGTTCAAACTCACGCATTCTAAAAATAAATTGTCTTGCAACAATCTCATTTCTAAAGGCTTTACCGGTTTGTGCAATACCGAAAGGGATTTTTAAACGACTTGTTTTTTGAACGTTTAAAAAATTTACAAAAATACCTTGAGCTGTTTCCGGACGCAAATATAAATCCATGGAATTGTCAGCAGAAGCACCTATTTTAGTCCCAAACATTAAGTTGAATTGCTTCACATCTGTCCAGTTTCTGGAACCCGTTAACGGATCGGCAATTTCCAATTCTTCAATCAGTGCTTTCACGTCCGCTAAATCTTCACTGGCCAGTGATTTTCCCATTCTGGAAAGAATGGCATCAACTTTATTTTGATAGTCTACAACACGGGTATTGGTAGTTATGAATTCTTCTTTATTAAAAGCATCCCCAAAACGTTTGGCGGCTTTTTCAACTTCTTTGTCAATTTTAGCTTCAATTTTAGCACAATAATCTTCAATCAACACATCGGCTCTGTAGCGTTTTTTAGAATCTTTGTTATCAATTAACGGGTCATTAAAAGCATCAACATGACCTGAAGCTTTCCAGGTAGTTGGGTGCATGAATATGGCGGCATCAATACCGACAATATTTTCATGCATTTGCACCATGGCTTTCCACCAGTAGTCGCGAATGTTTTTCTTTAGTTCCGCACCGTTTTGCGCATAGTCGTAAACTGCACTTAATCCATCGTAGATTTCACTACTTTGAAACACGTAACCATACTCCTTTGCATGAGAGATTACTTTTTTAAATTGATCGTCGTTATTTGCCATGGTGCAAAAATAAAAAAGCGATTCAAACAAATGGAATTGTTTCATGAAAATTATGTGATACTTTAAATTATTTTTTATTTAAGTTTACACAACAGCATATTTGTTTTACTATGTTAAACTCAGTTATTAATTTATTCTTCCCAAAAGTTTGCTTTGCGTGCCATACACTTTTAAATGATAATGAATTTGATGTATGCACCCATTGCAGAAATGATTTACCCGTAACCAACTTCCATTTCAATAATGATGACTCTGTTTTAAAAGTGTTTTATGGCAGGGTGAAGGTTGAACATGCTACCACATTATTTCGTTTTGAAAAAAAAGGAATAGTGCAACAACTTATTCATGGCTTAAAGTATAAAGGACAACAGGATATTGGCGTGTTCTTAGGCGATTGGTTAGGAGGCGAATTGAGTACTGTTAAGGAATATCAAGACATTGATTTAGTAATTCCTGTGCCATTGCACGAAAAGAAACTTAGAAAAAGAGGCTACAACCAGGTGGCAAAATTTGCAATGCAAATAGCAGCAGCTTTACATGTTGAGTATGTGGATAATGTGCTACTGAAAATTACCAATACAGAGTCTCAAGTGCTTAAAAAAAGGTTATCACGATGGAGTCATAACGATGAACTTTTTAACCTTAAAAACAAAGATCTTATTGCCAATAAACATATTCTTTTAGTTGACGACTTAATAACTACTGGCGCTACCATGGAAGCTTGTATTTCTGTTTTAAAACAAGCCAATAATGTAAAAATAAGCATTGCCGCTATGGCAATTGCTTAATGAGTTTATCGTTATATTTGTAAATTTATGTAGGTTTGCTTAAATTTTATTTTGGTAATGGTTAAAACACTTTCGAATTTTATTTTTATAGTTTTTATATCCTTCGTTTTTATTAATTGCGCAAACCGTGGAACACCACAAGGCGGAGATAAAGATATTGTTCCACCCACGATCCTTAAAACGGTTCCTGAGAACTATTCAACCAACTTTAATGGGAAAGAAATTAAAATTTATTTTGATGAATATATTAAAATAAAAGACATTCAAAAGCAGCTCATTATTTCTCCGCCCATGAAAACTCAGCCTGAAATAACTCCATTGGGAGGCGCAAGCAAATACATTACCATTAAAATATTTGATACCCTGCAACCAAACATGACCTATGCTTTTAATTTTGGGAATAGTATTTCTGACAATAATGAAGGCAATCCGTTTCCATATTACAGATATGTATTTTCAACTGGTGATTATATTGATTCACTGACTGTTAAGGGTCAAATTTTTGATGCATTATACAGAAAACCCGACACCTTTGTTTCTGTAGGGTTATATGAAATTGATTCTACTTTTAATGATTCTGTAGTTTTTAAGCAAGCACCTAAATATGTTACAAATACTTTAGATAGTACCACTACCTTTTCTATTGAAAACATTAAAGCCGGTACGTACATGCTATATGCTTTAAAAGATCAAAATTTCGATAATAAATTTCAGCAGAAATCCGATAAAATAGCTTTTTATAAAAATTTTATAACGGTACCAACCGACTCGTTATATGATTTAAAATTGTTCAGTGAAATAATTGATTTTAAACCCACAAGGCCACAATATGTTGCTGGCGAAAAAGTGGCATTTGGTTATGAAGGTGATTATTCAAATATGAAGATTGATTTACTTTCTGAAGCGCCTAAAGACTTTGAACACAGAATCACAAAAGACGTAAAAGCAGATACTTTGTATTATTGGTACACGCCAAAACTAGAATTAGATTCGTTGGTATTTAAAATTTCCAATCTGGATTTTGAAAAAGAGTTTACCGTAAAATTAAGAACCATAAAACCTGATTCCTTGACCATTAAATCTAATCCCACCGGTTCAATCGGTTTAGATCAAGATTTAAATTTTAATGCAAGCATTCCGTTTAAAACCTTTGATGCCACCAAGATGACTATAATGGACAAAGATTCTACCATTGTTAATTTTACTTCTAAATTTGATACCCTTAATAATAATTACATTTTTAACTTCAACAAAACCTCTGAAAATTTATATCGAATTCAAGTATTGCCTGATGCTATTACAGATTTGTTTGGCAACAAAAATGATACCTTAAAATATAATGTTAATACTAAAAAGGAATCTGATTTTGGCTATGCACGGTTTTCATTAGTGAATGCTAAATACCCCTTGATTCTTCAATTAACAGATGACAAAGGAGTTGTTAAATTTGAAAAATATACAACGAAACCTGAAATATTGGACTTCATAAATTTATCACCTGGAAAATATTTTATCAGGGTTATTTTTGACGCCAATGGCAATAAGAAATTTGACACTGGTAATTACTTAAAGAAAATACAACCCGAGAACGTTAAATTTTTTAAAGAAATAGAAATACGAGCCGATTGGGGACTATCAGAAACCTTGGAATTTAAAGAAGGGTAAAATCATCCCTATCATTTAAAAATTTAAGCTTGTTTCTGTAAAAATTAACATGATTTCTTTCTAAGGTAACCACTTCAATGTGTTCTTTATTGGGTTTCAAAGAGGTCATGTTGTTTCCTAAGGCATCATTAACCACAGAGTGACCACAGTATTCATTTTGGAGTTCATCCAAACCAACTCTGTTGACTCCAATACAATAGCACATATTTTCAATGGCACGTGCTTTTAATAGTGTATCCCAAGCAAAAATCCTGGGTTTTGGCCAATTGGCAACATAAAGCAATACATCATAATCTTCAGTGTTTCTTGACCAAACGGGGAACCTTAAATCATAGCATATCAAAGGGCATATTTTCCAACCTTTATATTCCACTATTAATTTTTTATTCCCTGATGCATATGTTTTTTCTTCACCAACCAAAGTAAAGGTATGCCGTTTATCATAAATTTGTATTGTCCCTGAAGGTTCAACAAAAAGTAACCGGTTATAAAATTTGTTTTCTTCAGAAATAATAAGACTTCCAACTATTGCCGAATTTGTTTTTAACGCCATACTTCTCATCCAAAAAACGGTTTTCCCTTCCATGGTTTCAGCAACATTTTCAGCATTCATAGTAAACCCAGTAGAAAACATTTCAGGAAGAATTATCATATCAACAGCCTCTGGAATACTATCAATTTGTTCTTTGAAATGTTTTCTGTTTTTTTTTGGGTTTTCCCAAACCAAATCGCATTGAATCAATGCTACTTTAAGCTGGTCCTGCATATGATGTATTTATTACTAAAGTTTTCTTTTAGCTTTTTCAATATCCTCTTTTAAACCTTCTATTTTTTCAAGCCATTTTTCTTCATCATTTGGTGATAATTTACCTTTCCTTTTTAGTTTTTCATATTTTGCCATGGCATTACTGTAATCTTTACTTGAATTCTCAAATCTTGAATGCGCTTTTTCTTTTGCTTTTAACTCCTTTTCAGCCTTTTTTTGTCGTTTTTCGGCCTTTTTTTGTTCATTTTCAGCTTTTTTTATCTGTTTTTCAGCTTTTTTTTGCTCTGCTTCTAAAGCTTTTTGCTGGTTTAATGCATCCATAATACCAGTCTGCTCAGCCGCTGATAATGACGTTGTTACGTCTGCTCCATTTTGTAAAATGGTTTTACCTTTAACCATATAAGTTGTTCCATTAAAATCAACTTCTTGAGCTTGTGAACTTAATGTCATTCCTAAAAACAACAATAATACTACCAAATATTTCATAATCTTTAATTTAAAATGTGATACCCATTAGACTTCTTATTTGTTAAAAAGTCACTTTAAATACGGTTCAAAATATCAGCTGCCTTTTTTAAGGTATCATCGGTTTTTGCAAAACAAAATCTAAGCACCTTATTATCTAAACTATTTTTATTAAAAACCGATAACGGAATAGAGGCAATCCCGGATTCTTTGGTTAAACGTTTTGCAAAATCAACATCATTTTCATGGGTTATATTGGAATAATCCAACACCTGAAAATAGGTGCCTTTTGACGGCGTAAATTTAAACCTGGAATCTTTGATTAAATTTAGAAATAAATTTCTTTTCTTTTGATAAAAATCCGATAATTCTAAATAATGTTTTGGCTCTTGCAAATAGTCTGAAATTCCTTTTTGCAATGGATGATTAACACAAAACACATTAAATTGGTGCACCTTTTTAAATTCTTCCATAAGTTCTGTTGGCGCACAGCAATACCCCACTTTCCATCCTGTATTATGAAATGTTTTACCAAAGGAAGCAACCACAAAACTTTTGGATTTTAAATCGGAAAACATACAAACGCTTTGGTGTTTTTCATTGTCGTAAATCATGTGTTCATAAACCTCATCACTTAACACTATAATATCAGTGCCTTTTGTCAATTCCTGTAATTGTAGCATATCATTTTTAGAAAAGATAGATCCACTTGGGTTTTGAGGCGTGTTAACAATAATCATTTTTGTTTGATGATTAATTTTTTGCTTGACCGTTTCCCAATTTACCGAATAGTCTGGTGCTTCCAATTGTATAGAAATTGTTTTACCTCCATTTAATTCTATATAAGGTTTATAACAATCATAAGCGGGTCTGAAAATAATAACTTCATCATCTGCATGAACAAATGCGGAGATGATACATGAAATGGCCTGTGTTGCTCCAGCCGTTATGGTAATTTCAGTCTCCGGATGATAACTTGAATTGTATAGTAATTCAAACTTCTTAGCAATACTTTCACGCAATTCCAAAATTCCAGCCATTGGCGCGTATTGATTGCGTCCAGATCGCATGGCTTTGGTTACTAAATCTATCAGTTTTGGATCACTGTTGAAATTTGGAAACCCTTGTGATAAGTTTAAAGCCTTATGTTTAGTTGCTAAAGCACTCATCACCGTAAAAATAGTGGTGCCAACCTGTGGTAGTTTTGATTTGTGTTGCATACTTGTAAAGATAATGACTTATTCACACAATTATTACTGGTTACAAATAAATGCGCTATACGATATCCATCTTTTTTAACAAGAAAGAAGCATTCATGTTTTTACAAACACCTTCTTTCAAGGTATAATCAAAATGAAGTTCATCATTAATGATTTCTGCATCAAAATAATAGTTTTTTACCTCTATGAGCTCTTTTTCAATTTCACACAAACTTAAATCATGAGTAGCAATTATTCCGGTAGCATTTGAAGCGACGAGTTTCTCAACAAATTTTTTGGAACCAATGGCCTTATCGGTACTATTTGTGCCTTTTAAAATTTCATCTAAAACAATAAAATAAGGCTCTTTTTTAATGGCATCAACAATATATTTTAAACGTTTTAATTCTGAAAAGAAATAAGAGGATTCATCTGTTAATGAATCACTAGTTCTCATACTGGTAATTAATTTAACAGGCATGTATTTACTGGATTTAGCACAAACCGGTAACCCAGTATTTGCCATTACTATATGCAACGAAACTGTTCTTAAAAAGGTGCTTTTACCTGCCATATTAGCTCCGGTAACAATGAAAAATTGTTCATTCTCTATCAATACATCACTATCAATTCGTTTAGTTTTCGGTAATAAAGGATGCCCAAGTTTTGTGGCATTGATAACAGCTCCATTCTTCATGATTTCCGGGAAGACAAAATCCGGATGATTAAAAGCAAAATTTCCTAAAGAATTAAAGGCATCAAAAAAGGAAACTACCTGAAACCAGTCTTCAACTTTACTGGCATATTGCGAAATCCACTGTTCAATATGGTAACTATTTTTCAAATCTAAAAGGAATAGCCCATTTCCGAAAATCGCTGAAATTAAGTTATTCCGGTTATCAAGTGCATCAAGGGCCTTTGAAAATTCCTTAAAAACATGTGACGCTTTTTTTCCTTTGGACTTGATTTGATTTTGTTTTTGAATGAATAGTTCAGACGTAAATGTTTGTGTTTCTATTTGCTTTAAAAGGGATGCATATTGCCTAAACGTATCTTTAGCCTTATCTGAATGTATTGCCAGATTGTTTATTTTTTTTAAATAAATGCCGGTAATCCCTAAGCCCAAAAGGAGCCAATAACCAATAATGGATTTGTCAATGAAACTAAAAATTGAAAGTGCTAATAACACTAATGATATAGCACTAAAAACCAATGCGACCCATTTGATTTTTTTTGTTAAAAAGGATGTGTGTTCAAGCATCCATTTTATTATGGCCTGCGCCGATGTTTCTACCTGAACCAAACTAGAAGTTGCAGAATAATTTTGACGCCATTCTGGTTTATTACTCAATTCTTTAATAGCTTCCTGACGTAATTTAATATCAGAAATATTGTTTGCTTTTAGTGCATCGGCAAGCTGTTGAGTCCCTTCATGAATAGTTGTTCGGTTAATATATTGAAAAAAAGAACCGTGTCCAAACAAATCAATATCCAAACTATAAAAGTGATTAGAATCCTGAAATTGTAAACCCTGATTTCTATGATGAAAGCTCCCTGAATTTATTTTTATTTCTTCTTCATTAATTTTAATAAGCTCTTTATTAAAATTTCGTTCTGCCTTTTTATTGGTGTACTTTGATAGTAAATAGATGAATATTCCAATTCCTAACAAAACAATAACCAGAGCAACCTTCCAAACATCAAACAGCATATAGATTCCAAAGATTGTGCTTAAAAACACCAAAAACCTAAGCATGCTTAACATTGCCATCTGTTTTTTCAGTCTTTGCTCTTCCGCCTGATAGGTTTTTAAATGTTGTGTGTAATAGTCTAAATAGTCATTCATTCTGTGTTTGATTGCTGTATAAAGAAACTAAAAAGCCCTGAAATATTTCAGGGCTTTTAAAATATTATAACGTTTGTTAATTTCTATTTCCAAAAACCTGCATTGCCCAATAAATTAATGATGCCAACGCACCAATGGCAGCTACAACATAGGTTCTTGCTGCCCATTTAAGAGCATCTTCAGAACCTGCATATTCGTCTGGAGTAAGCATATGTTTATTTTTTAACCAAGCTAAAGCTCTATTACTGGCATCATATTCTACTGGAAGTGTAATAAAACTAAATACGGTTGCAAAACCCATCATGGCAACTCCCGCAACTGCTACATAATATCCTATACCAACACCAGCAGCAGCCCCTAAAATTAAGCCACCAATAATTAGCCATTGCGACATCCCTGAAGTTACACTTACAATTGGGACCAGACTGGATCTCATTTCTAACCAACTATATGCTTTTGCATGTTGTACGGCATGACCACATTCATGAGCTGCCACAGCTGCTGAAGCCGCGTTACGCTCACCGTAAACAGATTCACTTAGGTTAACCGTTTTATTTTTTGGGTTATAATGATCTGTTAATTGTCCGGGTACTGAAATAACTTCCACATCAGTTATGCCATTATCAGCTAACATTTTTTCTGCTATTTCTTTTCCGCTCATGCCATTTTTTAAATGCACTTTTGAATACATTTCAAATTTGCGCTTTAATTTGCTACTTACCAACCAACTGATAAGGGCAATGCCTCCTAATAATATATAATATCCAATCATTTTTTCTTTATTTAATTCTTTAATTTAAACTAAATATAGCAAAAATAAAGCCAAATTTTTAAAATGTAATATTGTCAGTTTTATCTAATTATTTCCAATTAAACGCTTGAATAATTTCTTTGTAAACCACTTCCCCTTTTACAATATTTAAACCTTTAGCTAATGTATTATCTAATTCACAAGCTTTTTCCCAACCAAACTTTGCCAACCTTAACACGTAAGGTAATGTTACGTTTGTGAGCGCTATAGTTGACGTACATGGAACAGCTCCCGGCATATTTGCCACACAATAATGAACGACATCATCAATAATATAGGTAGGGTTTTCATGTGTTGTAGGTTTTGTAGTTTCAAAACATCCACCTTGATCTACAGCCACATCAACAATAACAGTTCCCGGATGCATGTCTTTCAACATATCCCTAGTGATTAATTTTGGAGCTTTTGCACCCTTTATCAAAACACCTCCAACAATTAAATCGGCCGTTTTAATTTTATTTCTGATGTTATATTCACTTGAAAATTCAGTAACTACATGATTAGGCATGACATCATTCACATAACGTAATTGTTTCATATTAATGTCCATAATAGTTACATGAGCTCCTAAACCGGCGGCCATTTTAGCAGCTTGAATACCTACAACGCCTGCACCTAAAATCAATACTTTTCCCGGTGGAACTCCTGGAACGCCTCCTAATAAAACACCTCGCCCTTTTATGGGTTTTTCTAAATATTTAGCGCCTTGTTGAATGGCCATTCTTCCCGCTACTTCCGACATAGGAACCAATAAAGGTAGGGTACCATCATTATCTTCAACTGTTTCATAAGCAATACAGACAGACTTGCTCGCAATCATTACCTTTGTAAGGGTTTCATTTGAAGCAAAATGAAAATAGGTAAATAGGACTTGATTTGGCTTTATTAAAGCGTATTCTGATTCAATAGGTTCTTTTACCTTTACAATCATGTCACTTTGAGCATATACCTCTTCAATAGTATTGAGAATTACAGCACCAACTTCTTCGTAATCATTATCAAAAAAACCGCTGCCAAAACCTGCTTCTTTCTGTACAAAAACAGTATGATTGTTTTTTACTAATTCATAAACACCTGCAGGAGTCATTCCTACACGGCTTTCATTGTTTTTAATTTCTTTTGGAACACCTATTTTCATGATACATATTTTTAAGTATCAAAATTGTCTTTTTTATTTGATACCCCAAAATAAAATAGAGGTTTCTTATCGTAATTTATAAATTTCCTGTATAAAACCCTAAAAAACATAGGGTCTAAAATGTTTTAAATTATAAAATTAAGATAATTAACAAATAAAGAATTATTTATGATTGTATTTAATCTTAAAATAAACTAATAAAAAAGATAATATTACTGTAACAGAATTAGCTAAGATTATCGCAAGACTTTTAATTAACAACCCGTAAATCAACCACATGACAACTCCTAAAAAAAACATTAAAAACATAGGCAAAGATAAACTTGATACATCTTTTGTTATCCAGGTTTTATAAACTTGAGGTAAAAATGATGCCGTTGTTAAAAATGCAGCAATTAGTCCTACTATTTCTATGTGGTTTTCATTCATAACGTGTTTATATTAAATGGATGGTTATTGCCACAACTTTTTAAAAAGTTGTGGCAATCTGTACTTTAAATTGCCCTGAATTCAATCAAAAGACTGCCACGTCGTAAGCTCCTCGCAGTGACGTTAACCAACAATGTTTACAATTTTACCTGGAACAACAACGACTTTTTTTGGTGTTCGCCCTTCTAATTGGGTCTGTGTTTTTTCATGCGCCATCACTGCCTTTTCAATTTCCAGATTTGTTAAATCTAGTGGTAATTCTAGAGTGAAACGCATTTTACCATTAAATGAAATGGGGTAATTTTTTGTGCTTTCTACCAAATAGCTTGCGTCAAATTTCGGGAAAGGTGCTGTTGAAATTGAATTATTGTGCCCTAATTGATTCCATAATTCTTCAGCAATATGCGGAGCATAAGGTGACAATACAATTAATAATGGTTCTAAAATCTCCTTGCTTGTGCATTTTTGAGCCGTTAGCTCATTAACGGCAATCATAAAAGTGGAAACCGAGGTGTTAAATGAAAAATTCTCGATATCTTCTTCTACTTTTTTAATGGTTTTATGAAGGGTTTTTAGAGCCTCCCTAGCCCCATCCGACTTCCCCAAAGGGGAAGAGTCCACAAAAAAGCATTCATTTTCTCCTTGATGATACAATCTCCAAAGTTTTTTAAGAAATGAATGTACGCCTGTAATTCCTGCTGTATTCCAAGGTTTATATTGTTCTAATGGGCCTAAAAACATTTCATACAAACGTAAACTATCGGCGCCATAATCGACACAAATCTGGTCTGGATTGACGACGTTGTATTTGGATTTTGACATTTTTTCGACTTCGCGTTTTACTTTAAAAGTTCTATCTTGCTCATAATAATATTTTGCCGACTTATTTTCTTGCCTCCAGTTTAAAAATTCCTCAATATTTAACTTGTCAGTTCCTTCAATAAAATTGACATCAACAGGAAATAAAACATAACTAAAGATTAAATGCCCTTTTAATATCTTTATAATTTCAGATTCTTGTTTCCCTATTAATCGATCCGAAATCGGACTATTCTTTCCAAAAATTTTATCAAAATTTTCTGGTATATCTTCAAGAATATCATTAATAATATTGTTTTCTATATTCTCATCTTTAAACCAATCCGCACTCTCAGGCAGAAGGTTTTTAGAAAAAAAAGTCAATCTTGTTTTTATAGGATATATCTTTACATCATTATTTTCATTTAATGGTAAACCTACTAATAAGCTCTTGATTTTCGCACTTTCTCCCAAAATCATCCCTTGATTAATCAGTTTTTTAGCAAATTCATCATAAGGCACTAAGCCTTTATCAAACATGAATTTTTGCCAAAAACGTGAATACAATAAATGCCCCGTGGCATGTTCGCTACCACCAATGTATAAGTCTACTTGCTGCCAATAATCAATGGCTTCTTTTGAGAATATTTCATGGTCGTTATTTGGGTCCATGTAGCGATTAAAGTACTGCGAACTTCCTGCCCACCCTGGCATGGTGTTCAACTCTAACGCCCCACCTAACCTCCCCGAAGGTTCGGCATTCTCAAATTCCTCATTCGATACTATTTCAGCTTTATCACCATACTGTAGCCAATGCCATTTTTTGGCGTTTCCTAATGGTGGTTCGCCGGTTTCGGTTGGTAAATATTTTTCTACTTCGGGTAATTTTATGGGTAAATGTTTCGCATCAATCATTTGCGGCATGCCATTTACATAATACACTGGGAATGGCTCACCCCAATAACGTTGACGTGAAAATACGGCATCACGTAATCGGTAATTGGTTTTTCCTTGTCCTTGACCTAGTTTTTCTAATTCGGCAATGACTTTTTTGGTGGCTTCTTTATAACTAAGACCATCTAAAAAACCTGAGTTTTTTAGAACAAAACCAGACTTATCAGTAAAAGCTTCATCTGCAATTAAATTCTCTGGGTTTTTAGTTCCCCCTTTAGGGGCTAGGGGGCTGAAAATATTTGGAATGGGGATATTAAAATGTTTTGCAAAATCGTAATCACGCTGGTCTCCACAAGGCACCGACATGACTGCTCCTGTGCCGTAACCTGCCAACACATAATCGCCAATCCAAACCGGAATAGGTTCTTTGGTAAACGGATGTTCAACATAAGCTCCCGTAAATGCACCAGTAATGGTTTTTACATCAGCCATTCTATCGCGTTCACTACGTTTTGCAGTTGCTAAAATATAGGCGTCAACCTCAGTCTTTTGTTCTGGTGTTGTGATTTTTGAAACCAGTTCATGTTCCGGTGCCAACGTCATAAATGAAACTCCGAAAATGGTATCAGGACGTGTGGTAAACACATCAATAACTTGTTTTTCATTATTGGCAGATTGCTTCGCTCCGCTCGCAATGACGTTGAACGACACTGACGCCCCAACCGATTTTCCAATCCAGTTGCGCTGACTTTCTTTTAAAGAATCGGTCCAATCTATTTTTTCCAACCCTTGAAGCAAACGTTCTGCATAGGCAGAAATCCGCATACTCCATTGGGTCATTTTTTTTCTGATGACGGGATGCCCCCCACGTTCGGAAACACCGTTCACAATTTCATCATTCGCTAAAACCGTTCCTAAAGCAGGGCACCAGTTTACTTCTGTTTCGGCTAAATAGGTGAGCCTGTATTGTAATAATATTTGTTGTTGTTGTTTTGAATCAAACGCATTCCATTCTGAAGCAGAAAATGATTCAATATTATCATCACAAACCGCATTTACTTTTGAATTTCCTTCCGAAGCAAAGATTTTTTTTAATTCTGAAATGTCTTCAGCTTTATCTTTATCATTATTATACCAGGATTCAAACAGTTGAATAAAAATCCATTGCGTCCATTTATAATAACTTGGGTCAGACGTACGAACCTCACGAGACCAGTCAAAGGAAAAACCTATCTTATCAAGCTGTCTTCTATATCCTTTAATGATATTATCTTGATAATTATCATCTGTGATAAAAACCTTCTTGTTTTTTTCAATTAATGCCTCATCTTTAATACTCCCATCCTCATTAACATATTTTTTCAGAATTTTATATTCTTCATCCAAACAACCATCTATATTTATCTCTGTTGTTATTTTAGGATGTAAACCTGTTTGAATAGCATATTGTTCCGCTGGCAACCCAAAACTATCATATCCCATTGGATGCAATACATTAAACCCTTTATGACGTTTGTAACGCGCATAAATATCAGACGCAATATATCCTAACGGGTGCCCAACATGTAAGCCCGCTCCACTTGGGTAAGGGAACATATCCAGCACATAAAATTTAGGCATTTCTGAATTATTTTCAGCCTTAAACGTTTGGTTTTTGGCCCAATAGCCTTGCCACTTTTTCTCGATTTTATTGAAATCGTATTTCATCTTAATCATTATATCTTTGCGTCATTGTGAAGGAGGCACGGCTGTGGCAATCTTTTTACTGTAAAACGGACATTAAACAGATTCCCACGCTTCGCTCGGAATGACCAATTTGAAGCAGCAAATTTACGTTTTAAATAGAAAACAGTAAAGTGTTTACATCTAATTAATAATTTTGATGAAAAGCTGAAATTAAATTCTGTTCAAATAGGTTTTCTTTTATCTTTCAATTTGTAATTTCACCAAAATTTAGAATCCTTTAGATTTGATAAAAACTTCAACCAAAGCACATTTAGCCTTATTAGGTGCCAATCTTATTTATGGTGCTAATTTTTTGATTGCAAAAGGCATTATGCCTAATAAAATTGGACCGTCTGCTTTGGTGGTTTTTAGACTCATTGGTGCTGGTCTTTTATTCTGGATCATTAAAAAATTTGTAAAAGAAACCATTGATAAAAAGGATTACCCAAAAATAATTCTTTGTGCCATTCTAGGAGCCGGAGTTAACATGTTACTGTTTTTTCATGGGTTGAGTTTAACGTCGCCCATTGATGCATCTATCATTAGTACATCCATTCCAGTGATGGTTTTAATTTTTAGTGCCTTTATTTTAAAAGAAAAAATTACTAATTATAAGTTGCTGGGCATAACTATTGGAGGTCTTGGTGCTTTTTTATTGATTTGGTATGGGAATAAAACAGAAGGTACCAGTTCATTATTAGGTAATATATTTGTGTTTCTAAACACCTGTTCTTATGCACTTTATCTAGTTTTGATTAAACCCCTAATGGTTAAATACAACCCCATTACCATCATCAGTTGGGTGTTTCTTTTAGGTTTTATTTTTGTGTTACCTTTTGGAATTAATGATGTTTTAAACACCAATTATGAAGCCTTTACTGTTCAAACTTATTTGAGTATCGGCTTTGTGGTAATTGGAACTACTTTTTTAACTTATCTTTTCAATATTTATGCTTTACAACATGTGGCACCATCTATTGCCGGAAGTTATGTATATCTGCAACCCGTTGTAAGTTTTATTTTAGTAGCTATTTTGGCATTATTATTTAGTGATAATAGGTACAAACAGGATATTAATTTGATAAAAATAATAAGTTGTTTGCTAGTTGTTTGTGGTGTGTATCTGGTTAGCAAAAAGCAAAACGTTTAACTTCTAGCCTGTGCTTCCTGAGGCATTAAGCAATGGTAAATGAAGGTATTGGTTGGTGTTTCAATACCTAATAGCTTTCCTTGAGCAACTATATATCCATTAAAATTTTCAAGCTCACTAGGTTTGCCTTCCATAATATCCCGTTGCATGGAGGCCGTTGTGTTAAAATCTAAATGGTCAACAACTTTCATTACCGTATGCACATTATGTAGTGTTAACCCTATTCCTTTGGCATTTGCTATGTTAACCATTTCCTGGGCTGTATCCATCATAATTTTCCTAATCTCTTCATGTTGCCGCATCACTCCAAAAACAGCTCTAGTTAATGCTCCAATGCCACTTACAGTACAAATGAATAAGAATTTTTTCCAAATATCTAATTGAATATCATCTGAAATGATGTTTTTAAAACCCACTTTGTCAAATAACGTTTTTATCTGTTTTACTCTTTCTGTTTTACGGTTATCATATTCGCCAAAAACAATTTCAGGTTCAAAAGCAAAATGATTGATTATCCCGGGGGCTTCTACTTTGCTTACTATTTTACACAAACCTGCCAGTACATTCTCTTTAGGTAATACCGATAATAATTTATCGGCATTATCAGCACCATTCTGCAGTGGCAAAACCATCGTGTTTTTATTTATAACCGTTTTCAATTGTTGGGCAACTCCTATAACCTGCCAAGACTTAACACCTAAAATCACTAAATCAGGGTTTTTTATATCGGATATCTTCTCTACAATTTTTGGACGTACCGCAAAATCGCCCAATATACTTTTTACTTGCAATCCATTCAATTTAATAGCATCAAAATGACTTCCACGAACAACAAATGTGACATCAAAACCTGCTTTTGCTAATTTGCCTCCAAAATAACCACCGATACCACCAGCACCAATTACAACAATGTTCATATGTTTTAGTTTATATAAATAGAGATTAAATATACTTTATTATTTTTACATCGTTAACAAATATTCTATGAGTTCATCATTTGAAAACCATCAAAAGCGCCGCCTTATTTCATCCTATTTTTCGGTAGTGTTAAGTATTGCCCTGGTTTTATTTTTATTAGGTTTATTGGGGATGCTGGTGCTAAATGCTAAAAAAGTGTCCGACCATTTTAAAGAACAAGTGGTTTTAACCATCTATCTGAAAGATTCGGCTAAAGATGTTGAAATCAAACAACTCGAAAAAAGTTTAGCCATGGCAGATTATGTAAAAACTACAGAATATGTCTCAAAAGAACAGGCTGCCGAATTTATGAAGGCTGAAAACGGTGAAGATTTTATGGATTTTGTTGGCTATAACCCACTTCAAAATTCTATTGATGTGCATTTAAAAGCCGATTTTGTAACCTCTGATCAATTGGAGAAAATTTCAGAAGATGCCATAGGTAAAAACTTTGTTGAAGAAGTTACCTATGATAATGATCTGGTAACATTAATGAATAACAATGTGAAAAAAATAAGCTTTTGGGTTTTGGTAATTAGTGCCCTTTTTGCGTTAATAGCTGTTTTACTCATTAACAGTTCCATACGGCTCGCCGTTTACTCCAAACGATTCACCATAAAAACCATGCAAATGGTTGGTGCCACCAAACGGTTTATAAGAAGGCCTTTTGTATGGCAAAGTGTACGTTTAGGAATTATTGGAGGCGTTTTAGCTCTCATTGGAATGGCCATTGTATTATTTTATTTAAACAGAACATTCCCGGAACTAGAATTATTAAGCAATCCTGTTTTAATGGGGTTTCTCTTTGTTTTTGTATTCGCATTGGGTATTATTATTACTTGGATTAGCACACATATTGCCACACAACGCTTTTTGAATTTGAAAACAGATCAGTTATATTATTAGATGTTGGTTGATGGTTGATAAGAGTTATAAAGTAGATTTCTATTAGCACTTTTTTTATATTCATCTTTTAATTTACATATAATTAACTATAATTTTTTAAAAAATTCGATTACTTTGCAATAAATATCTTAAAAGTTAAGAGACTAAATTATGGGAGAGAAGAAACGAAAAGAAGCAGCACAGAGTGTTTTTATATTTGGAAAGAAAAACTATAAATTTATGTTTATAGGCATTGCTTGTATAGCACTTGGATTTATTTTAATGTCTGGTGGCGGTAGTGATGACCCCAATGTTTTTAATCCGGAAATTTTTAATTTTAGAAGAATCCGTTTGGCTCCCATGTTGATTCTTATAGGCTTTGGAATTCAGATTTATGCTATTTTATTAAATCCAGAGAAGAAATCTTAAGCCATTGTTTTAGCAAATTTTATAGCCATCTGTTTTACATAAGAGGACCCATTTTGAATAGCATCTTCTAGTGATTTTGTACTTGCCATAACGGAATCCATATACGAAATACCAAAAATTTCTGCGTCCTCATTAGAAAGTGAAATACTGCCACATAAAGCAGCCACAGCAATGTTTTGTTTTTTTGCTGACGTGATAACCCCATCAATGGTTTTTCCAGATAGTGTTTGCGAATCCAGTTTACCTTCACCCGTAATGATCCAATCGGCCCCTTTAATTTTAGTATCAAAATCCACTAAATCTTTTACCAAATCAATTCCAGATTTTAATTCCGCATTTAAAAACACTAAAGTACCCGCTCCCATACCACCTGCAGCACCTGCTCCTTTAATATTTTGAACATCTATTTCAAACTGCTTTTTAAAAATAGTTGCCATATTTTTTAAGCCATTATCTAACTGTTTTATTTCATCTTCAGAGGCCCCTTTCTGTGGCCCGTAAACATAAGCTGCACCATGTTCGCCATATAAAGGATTTGTTACGTCGCAGGCAACTTTAAAATCAATCGAATTTAAACGGCTAACAACGTTATGACTATTAATTTGTTTAACCCTAATTAAATTCTTTCCAATGGGCACTAACTCTTTTCCATGTTCATCTTCAAATTTATAACCCAAAGCCCTCGCCATACCCATTCCACAATCGTTGGTTGCACTACCGCCAATACCTAAAATAATGGATTTAGCACCGTTGTTTATGGCATCCAAAATAAGTTCACCTGTTCCTAAAGTGGTGGTATTGTAACAATTCTGTTCTTCTTTTTTTAAAAGATACATCCCAGAAGCCTCAGCCATTTCAATAAAAGCCATTTTAATGGAATTCATATACAGGTATGATGCTTCTATGTCTCTAAAAAGCGGGTCGTTCACCTTGACTATAATCCGTTTCCCTTTTAAATGATATTCTAATATTTCGATAGTACCATCTCCACCGTCGGCTAATGGTAGTTTTACAATTTCAGTATTTGGCAAAACTTCGTTGATGCCTTCCTCAACAGCAGCACAAAATTGTGTTCCCGTTAAAGAACCTTTAAATTTATCTGGTGACACTATTATTTTCATATGTAGATAATATTGTTTTTAATGGTCATATGTAATTCGCATATCGTCATTGGTATTTACAACCAATTTTGGATCCCGCTCATTCCATGGCTTATGAATTGACTTTATACCAATTAAATTGATATGGTTTCAGGGACCATTTATCGCCTTTAATACTTGAATTCGAAATTAAATCTTGAACATTTGAGTTTAAAGAATTTATAATCTGTTCTTCATCACTAAAATTGCATACCGCATAAATGGTTTGATTGTTAAAAGATCTTATTAATACAAAAACCGAATCATTTATTTCCATGAATTTTGCTTCTCCATAAGGATTGAAGGCTTGCTCATTTTGTCTAATTTTTAATATTTTTTTATACTTAGTGTAAACCTTATTTCTTAATGAATTCGTTGTATTTAATTCATCCGATAATGTATTATAATTTAATTTTTCTCGGTTAATTCTTCTTTTTATACCAGATTCTTCAACACCTTTATAATAGTTTTGCGATCCCACTAAAGAGTGTACATATATTCCTGGAACACCAGGAAAAGCGAGCATAATTGACTGGGTTAGCATCATTTTAGCAATGCGCGTTTCGTCATTCTCTTCTTTAGGATTACTCAACAAATCCATATAATTACAATTTAACTCATAAGGCGATTGCGTACCGTCTTCGTTATTTTTGTAACCAACCTGACCACCATGTTTTTCGGCCCTTTTTGCAATTTTCATGATTTCTTCAACAGAAATAATGCCTTGTAAAGGCCTCATTCCAATACCATCATGACTCGCAGTAAAGTTGAAAAAACACACTTTATTACTTGGCATTTCTAAAGAATTTGCCCAATTATTAAGGACGCTAACATTCCCTTTCATAATCGAATAAACCAACAAAGGAGCTAGCGTAAAATTATATACTAAATCTGCTTCATCTTCACCATTGCCAAAATAGGATATATTTTCTTTATGAGGCACATTGGTTTCTGTAATTAAATACAAATTTGAAGTAAGTGTTTGAATAACTTCTTTATAAAGTTTTATAATAATATGCGTTTGTTCTAAATGCAAACAATCCGTTCCTATTTCTTTCCATAAAAAAGCTATGGCGTCTAAACGTATATATTTTGCTCCTTTTGCTGTATAATGAAGTAATACATCAAGGACTGCTAAAAACACTTTAGGCGATTTAAAGTTTAAATCTACTTGGTCTTCACTAAAAGTTGTCCAAATATATTTTACTTCACCATTTTTAAATTTAAAAGGTGACAAAAGTGGTAACGCACGTGGTCTAACAACTTTAGATAAATCAATTTCTGGATTAACCGCTATAAAATAATCTTTAAATTCGTCTTCCAGAGCCAAATAAGATTGAAACCATTGTGACGATTTTGACATGTGATTTACTACCGCATCAAACATTAAATCACTGGTCTCAGCTAAGGCTTCAATATCTTTCCAAGTTCCTAAATTTGGGTCAATTTCATAATAATCTGTAACAGAAAAACCATCATCTGAAGTATAAGGAAAACATGGTAATATATGTGTCGAATTAATTTCAGGTAAACAGAATTTGTCTACAAATTTTTTCAAAGTTTTTAAGTGAGAAATCCCCTCTTGTTGTACACTATCGCCATAAGTAATTAATATCGCATCTTTTTCATTTAACGGCTGTGACTCATTTTTAATTTTTGATTGGTATTTTTTAATTAGATTTTCAATAGTAATATACGTCCCATTAGCTTGGTCTCCATAGAGATTACTTAATGTATTTATTGTTTTGTTTCTATCTAATTTTTTATTCATGATAATTGAATTTAGAAATTAATAATAGCGTTTTAAACAGGCGTTAAATTGTTGATAATAAAGTAGGCAAATACAAGCTAAATAATACGATGGCAATAAAAAACCCTGCTAATATGTACACTTCTTTTGAAAAAATATCTTTACGTTGAACTTTAAATTCTAAATTAAATGTTTCTTTAGGTTTAGTTTTATATAATACACTGACAACCCATGCAATGACTAGTGTTAAAATAAAACCTGTAAGATTAAACCAAATCCAAAATATGTTATCAAAATTTATTTTAATTAATATGTTTATAATAACACCTCCAATAAGCCCCGCATTCATTCCAATATGGTTTACGCGTTTAATTAAAATAGCAATCACAAAAGTTGCTAAAATTGGACCGTTAAATTGTGATGAAATAATATTAATTAATTCTATAACGGTTCCTTCACTATTGCCAAATAAATAAGCGGCTCCAATACTAACTACTCCCCAAAAAATAATCGATAATTTAGAATATTTCATATACGTTTGATCATCTAATTTTTTAGATCCTCTATTAAAAATATCTTCAACTGTTACAGCACCTAAAGAATTAATAGTGGAACTTAATGATGACATGGCTGCCGATAATATGCCGACAATTAAAATTCCTATTAAGCCGTGAGGTAAATATTTTATGATAAATACAGGAATCATCAAATCTGGCTTAACCCCACTAGCAGCATAAAATTCAGGATAATGCAATTGTGTCATAGCCGCTATTTCATTTGAAAACTCTGGAACAACTGTAACCAATCCTCCAATTATAAGTCCCATAATACAATATACCAATACCACCGGAAAACGTAGCAATCCATTCGCTAATAATAACTTTTTAATAGTTCCTTCATCTTTTGCTGACAGTAATCTTTGTGCCTGCGTTTGGTCTGTTCCATAATAAGATAAATATAAAAACAAACCCCCTAAAACCATTGGCCAAAAACCATATTGGTCGCCTGTTACACCAAAGTTGGAAAAATTAATAATTTGCAGTCTACTGGTTTCAAAACCATTAAATTCCGGATGACTACCTAATGTTTGCCATCCATAAAAAAGACTTATTAACAATCCTGAAAACAAAATAATCATTTGTATAGCATCACCCCAAACTACAGCTTTCATACCTCCCATATAAGAATAGGCAATGGTTATCACTGTGATTAATGCAATGGTATAATGAAAACTAATATTTAAAATAGCTTGCAAAATCATGGCAATTGCAAAAACAGCAACCCCAGTCGATAAGGAACGTGCTATTTGAAACACCACACTTAAAATAATACGCGTTGAAGTCGAAAATCTACGTTCTGCAAATTCATAAACACTCACAATATTTGCTCGGTATAATGGTGGAATAATAAGGACCATGATACCAATCATGGCTAAAGGAACGGCAAGTTCAAAGGTTAACCATTTCATACCACCATTTTGAGCGAGACCCACAAATGCCGGAGCAGATATAAAACTAATTGCTGAAAGTTGTGTTGCCATTGTTGATAAACTTAATGGAAACCAACCCATGCTTTGACCACCTAAAAAGTAATCTTTCGCATTTTTATTTTCTTTAAAAAAATATCCTAAGCCTAAAAAGGCAATTAGGTATACTATTACTATTGTAAAATCTAACCAGTTCATACCGATGTTTTTTATGTTTTAATTATTAATTAAATCTAAGAAAAGGGCTGCACTCCATGAAAAGTCGGAGCCTCCGTATCCTTTAAAACCACTTGAGTATTCTTCTTTCCGCGGGTCAAAATATTCGTAGAAACCTACTTTTTGTAAAATTTCAATACTATCTTCTTTTATACGTTTCGCAATTTCTTCATACCCATAATCTAACAAGCCGTAATAAAGCAACCAATTTAAATTAATCCAAACTGGTCCTCTCCAATACTTTTTAGGGTTGAATTTTTCACTTGTTGGATCAAAGGAAGCGCATAAATACATATTGTCTCCTCCAAATTTATCAATCATTATTTCAATCATTTTTTTAGCTTGTTCTTGGGTTGGTATACCAGCAAACAAAGGTGAAAAAGATGATGAACTTACTAAATTTATTGGTTTTTCATTTCTTAAATCGTAATGTACATAAACACCTAATTCTTTACTAAATAATTTAGAATTGAATGATGTAATACTTTTTTGTTCCCAAACTTCCAATTGTTTAATTTTATCTGTATTACCACCAATAAGCTTATATAAATTTATTAATGAACCATTAGATTTAATTAACATGGAATTAAACAATGGGTCTTGCACTAAAAAAGGGGAATGCTCTGCTATTTTAGCATCATCGTAATTGTATTTTTTGGCAATATCAATGATATGTAAATAGTGGTCATACTCTCTTTTTGTTGGTCTTTCTTCGGGGTTTACATGCGAAGTATCTCTTCTTTCAAAAGTATATTCAGGTGGGTTCATGGTTTCAAAAACTGAATCCCATAAAGGTGAATTATCAGTACCCGATTCCCAATTATGATAAATATAAACGAGCCCTTCTTTTTTTGGGTCTCTATTGTTATAAAAGTATTCATGATTTTTAAAAACTCTATCAATATTTTGTTTGATAAAATTTAAGCTAGAAACTTTGTCTTTGGCTATTTTATAAATTTTTTCTAAACAAAATCCAATTACAGGAGGTTGGGTCATTCCTGTTGAAGGATATTTTTTGTTAGAAAGCGGATGTAAATCTGCTCTATGAAAATCGGGACCAGGAAAATAGCCATCACTAACTTTATGAAAAACAATATGCGGAATAAACCCGTTTTCCCATTGTGCATCTAATAGAGTTTCCAATTCCTTTTCAGCTTTATACATATCAAAATGCGCTAATCCAATGGCAATGAAACCCGAATCCCATAACCACTGATAAGGATATAAATTCTTACTTGGCACAGAGTATCCGTCTCGCCAATTATTTTTTAAAATTTTAATGGCTTCTTCAATCATTTTAGACTAATTTTTTTAATAAAGTTTCTAATGCATCTAACGATAAATTTTGTTTACCTATAGTATAATTTTCATTAACCGCATTAGAGTATTTGGACTCACTTAATATTAAATCAATGGTTTTAGTTGAAGCATTTGCAATTATTTCTGGTTTAACTTCAGCTAATCCATTCTCATTTATAGTATGTGTATCTCCTAAATCTATGGTGTTAAATTTAAGATGCAAAATGTCTTGTACAAAAACTGGGTATTGATAGCTAATTATTATTTTTTTTGCTACTAATGCTTCAATAAATTGATTGCCCCAACCTTCTAAAAGACTTGTGTAAGTTACTATATCGCAATTTGCATAACAATCCCATAAAGAATAAGTTTTCTTTGTATTAGTTTGATGCCTTTCGTGATCTACAAATTCATTCACCCATTTTATGTTTATTTGTTTTGAATGGGCATAGTCCATGATTTTTTCAAAATATGGGTCATCTTCATTTAACCCTACCATTAAAAAAACGATTTTGCTATCCGCATTAAAAATTTGATTGTTGTATAATTTTTTTCCAATCATTAATTGTTTATTAGCATTCAATTCTGCAACAAAATCTAAAGCTAATTCTATGCCTTTACGTTGTACAATTCTAGTAGCTTGTAATATGATTAAATCATTGTTTTTTATATTGAACGACGACCTAAAGTCTTGATTGAACTCATCTATAATCCAATCATTGTTAAATTCAAAAACATTAGGCACCACCGTACTTTCAATATTTCTTCTTTTAAATAATTCGTTTTTGGCAATGGTATTTATTACCACATGCTTAATTCTTGAATGGTTAGGAGGGAAAATAGTGGTTAAATAATCTTGAACAAAAGTGCAAGTTGGATGACTGTATTTTTCTCTTTCCCAATGAAAATCATGATGATGACATAAACATTTTACGTCTGAATTTTTTATAGCATTCGAAAATCCTAAACCCGCAGACAAGTTCCAACCAAGTGAGAACATATTATTAACCATTAAAAGGTCAATATTTTTCCTTTTAATAATTTCTAATAGTTTTGATTCAATTGAATTTGCTTCCTTTTCTATTTCCTGCTTAAATTCTGCTTCGTTTTTGTATGAATGAAACTTTACATAGGCATTTTCAACGACCTTATTGTTTGTAGCATCGTTATAGTGTAATTCCTGGATGATTTCAACATCTTTTAAAACTCCTTTAGACCCGGCGATATATATTACCTTATGGCCTAATTTTTCAAGACTAAGTTTCCATTTATCCATTTCTAAAGAAACGCCATCTGTTTCTCCTACTCTAAAGTGACAGAGCCCTATTGTACGTTTCATATGATATCGTATTAAAAAATTTTATAAATAAAAACTCATCACTTACACTTAGCCGTAAGTGATGAGTTTAAAAAACTAAACTAACTCAATAACTTAAAAGGTAAATGTTGCATTAAAAAATACACGTCTAGGTAATATTGGACGACCAACAAAATATTCTTCAGTTGTTGATTGTGTAAAAGCTCTAGGATCACCTTCAGATAAGCCTTGGCTATCACCTAAATTATAAACTGAGAATCCAAGTCTTAAATTTTTACTATCCTCAAAACCTATAGTATAACCTGCTCCAATTCTTAAAACTGTAAATCCATCCAGCTTCACTAAATTTGCATCATCATTAAATTGACTTCCTCTAACATTGGCTGATGCAAAAGCATCAAACTTTTTATTATCATAATCTAAACGCAACGTTGATAATGTTGTAGGCTGTCTTCTTAATTGATTCCCAACATTAGCTCCATTAGTTACAGTTCCTGCCACTAATACATTACCATCAACGGTTCCTGATTGCAATACCGTTCTTTCATCAGATTTAAGTTCGTGACCTTGATAGGTAAAATTTCCGTTAAAAGAAAAATCGTCTGCAAATTTCCAATCCCATGACGCTTCCATACCAAGTGTTTTTGTGTTTTGAACAGTTTTTATTCCATCAACAGTACCTATAGAACCTCCATAGTTTAACCTTTGAATGGCAACTCTATCAATTAGGGTTGTATAGTATGCAGCGAATGTTCCAGAGAATTTACCACTTCCGTATTTTAAACCTGTTTCAACTTGATAAATATTTTCAGGTTTATAGTCTCCTGCAATAACACCATTACTTACAACATTTATACTTCTTGCTAAAGGAAAGAAATAGCCTTTAGACATATTGGCGTAAGCATTCAATTTGTCATTGATTTTATAAAGTGCAGCCAACGAAGCAGCAAAACCCGTAGTGCTTACTTCTGCTCTTGTATAAGCACCTGTTGCATATTTCACGTTTTTTAAAGCAGGAGTTAAGCCAGCATCGGTATATACTTCTTTAGCTGCAGTTGCTCCAATTTCTCTACTAGCCTTTTGATTTTCAACACGAAAACCAACATCAATACGCCATTTATCTAAAATCATCTCATCTGTAAAATAAAAAGCTGTTCTATCTTGCGTAAGAAAAGTGGCAGATGTTTGTCCAATTCTTGCAGTTAAACCATTCTGTGATAAAATCACGTCATTTCCACCGACATCAGTAAACGAAAGGTTAACCAATTGTGGGGCATTATTAAATGCTGATAATGCAGAAAATTGCCAGTTATTATCTTCACCTTCAGAAGAAGTCAAATAGGTTCCTGCTGTAATGTTATGTTCAACTTTGTCACTAGCCAATTTTTTTGTAATACTGAATTCGCCCGTATAATCTGTAATAGGCCTGTTTCTATCTACATTCAAATTGTCAATGATTCTGTCGTTTGATCCAAGACTAGCTCCTCCTACATAAGAGGCATTCACATTGGTAGCACTAGCATACCCATACTTGGCTAAATAATCGTTTAAAGAAGCCGGTGCATTCACTTTACCATTCGCTGCAACATACAATCCAAAATCATTTACATAATCAGAAACCTTAACTTTTGAATTGATTTTCCAATCATTCCCCAAATCATAAGCAAAAACACCCATGGCATAAAATCCTTTTGTGTGTACTCCGTTTCCAATTGGACTTCTGTATTCTCCAGCAGGCGTTAAAAAACTAACGTTTCTTACATGTGAAGAATTTAATTGATAAACTGTTTTACCATCATTACCAGTAATTCTTTCTCTTGAATTACCATCTAATGGAATTCCTAAAAGGAATTGCGCTTTATCATCAATAAATTGAGTATATAAAGTAAATGACCCATTTTCAAATTTCTTTTTCAGGTTTCCTCTAAATTGATATCCTTTAGTAGGAAGTCCAAAATCCAAAGGTCCATCATCTTTACGAACCCACCCTGATAAGGCGTAATATGTATTAGAATTGTCACTTCCAACTTTCCCTCCTGTGTAAAACTCTGTTTTTACTCTTCCAACGTCAGCCACTTCAATGTTAATAATACTTTCATCATTCGAATCTCCTGTTTTTGAAATGTAGTTGATAACACCCGCAGTAGAACCTGCACCATACAATATTGATGAACCTCCACGCACAAATTCAACACCTTTCACTCCTTGATCAACTTTTGCGTAAACATCCCCAGCTGTAGAGCTTAATCCATAACCAGCTAAAGTTAATCCATCATACTGGATAGGAGAAAAGTCGTTTTGACCACCAGAAGGCAATCCCCTAACAAAGATGTTAGTTGCTGCTTCACCACCACCACCATCGGCTACAATACCAGGAATAGAAGCAACAATATCTGCTTGACTATTTGCATTTAAGCGCGTTAATTGTGTTGCCTTTAAAGACGTAATAGAATTTGGTGATTCTTTTTGAGATCTAAAAGTAGATGTTGCTGTTAAAACCACTTCATCTAAAGTGTTTCCACCTTCATTCAATTCAATCTGTAATGTAATATTAGTCCCATTTAAATTTATCTTTTGAGTAAAAGTAGCATACCCAAGGAATGATACTTGAAGAGTATGTTCTCCATCAAGACTAGTTGTAAAACTAAAATTTCCGTCAAAATCCGAAGTCGCTCCAGATGTAGTTCCTGTAATTAATATATTTGCTCCTGCAACTGGAACTCCTGAATTATCTTTTACAGTACCCGTAATTTCGGTTTGTGCAAGCATAAATGAAATGCTAAACAAACACGTAAGCGTTAAAATAATTTTTTTCATAATATTTAGAATTAGTTAATGTTAAAGCAAATAAAATGAGAAGTACTTATAAAATTAGCATAAAAATTGTCATATTTGTACGCAAACGTTTGCGGAAACGTTTGCAATTAATTTTTTATTTTTTATGAAAAAAGACATCACTACACTAAAAAAAATAGCTGAAACTCTAGGCGTCTCAATTTCAACAGTATCCAGAGCATTAAGTGATCATCCAGATATAAGTATTCAAACGAAAGAAAAAGTAGTAAAATTAGCGACCGAGTTAAATTATGTACCCAATCTTTTTGCAAAAGGATTTAGACAACACCGATCCCGTATAATTGGAGTCATCGTTCCAAATATTACCCATCATTATACAACATCTATAATTAAAGGTGTTCTTGAAGAAGCCGCAGCGCGTGGATATCGAGTTATTATTTCTGAAACTAATAACGATGTCACTAAACAAACCGAAATGCTTAATACTATGATTCAATTTGGAGTTGATGGCATACTACTTTCTCTTTCAAAATTTACAAGACAAGTAGAGAGCGTTTTGAAAACACTTGACACAATTCCTATAATTTTATTTGATAAGGTTTCAAGTAAAATCCCTTGTACGCAAGTTGTTATAAATGACGAGGAAGCCGCTTTTAATGCTGTTGAACATTTAATAAATATAGGCAAAAATAGGATTGCTATAATAAAAGAGTTTGAATTTTCATATGTTTCAGAAAAACGATATTCTGGTTATTTAAGAGCATTAAAGCAATACAATATTGCTGTTGATGAGAAAATTATTCAAAGTTGCGAAGATATTAATCTAGAGCAAGGCAAGAGACTAACCAATATATTATTAAGTTTAAAAGAACGTCCTGATGCCATTTTCGCTATAACCGATACAGCAGCCATAGGAGCTATTCAAACATTAAAAAAATTTAATGTTAAAATCCCTGAAGATATTGCTGTTGTAGGTTTTAGTAATAATGCAAATTCAACTATCATTGAGCCTCAATTAACAACTATAGACCAACCCGGAAATAGAATTGGTAAAACAGCAGTTCATTATTTAATTGAAGAAATTGATTCACCGAATGAAGTTTTATTAAATAAATCCATTGAAATTAAAACTAATCTTATTATTAGAGACTCTACCTTTGTAGCACCATAAATAAATTCAAATTATTTTTTTGTTATTCATTTAGGTATTTTAATACATTTGCCAAATGAATTACATAGAAGCCATCATTTTAGCAATTATAGAAGGTATTACTGAATATTTGCCCATCTCATCTACAGGACACATGATTATTGCCTCGTCCTTTATGAAAATAGCTACTGACGATTTTACAAAACTATTTACCATTGTTATTCAGCTGGGTGCTATTTTATCGGTAGTTGTTCTATACTGGAAACGCTTTTTCCAGAGTTTAGATTTCTATTTTAAACTTTTGGTTGCATTTATACCCGCAGTAGTTTTAGGATTGCTTTTAAATAATGTGATTGATGAGTTATTAGAAAGCCCTCTAGTAGTTGCCATCACCTTAATAATAGGGGGCTTTATTTTATTGAAAGTGGATGACTGGTATAAAGCCAATGAAGTTTATGATGAAGTTAATCCTGACGCTCATACCAAAATAAGTTACATTACAGCCTTAATAATTGGGGTTTTTCAATGTATTGCCATGATTCCTGGAGTCTCAAGAAGTGGTGCAAGCATTGTTGGGGGTATGACACAAAAATTGAATAGAAAAACCGCTGCCGAATTTTCGTTTTTTCTTGCAGTTCCAACCATGTTTGGTGCTACAGCCAAAAAATTATACGATTATTATTATAAAGCAGGTTTCGAATTAAGCAGCAACCAAATAAACTATCTCATTATTGGTAATGTTATCGCCTTTGTTGTGGCATTAATTGCGATAAAATCTTTTATTGATTATTTAAGTAAAAAAGGATTTAAAATATTCGGCTACTACCGTATTATTTTAGGAATTGGATTATTACTTGTTCATTACTTTTTGTATCCATTAACAACCATATAATGCTATCAGCTGAAGATTATCTTGCTGGTCAAGTTTTATTAATTGATAAACCATTGCACTGGACTTCCTTTCAAGTGGTAAATAAACTACGTTATGAAATTAAAAAAGCCTTCGGAATAAAAAAAATAAAAGTAGGTCATGCAGGTACTCTTGATCCATTAGCAACTGGATTATTAGTGCTCTGTACGGGCAAAATGACCAAGCAAATAGATAGGTTTCAAGGTCAGATTAAAGAATATACTGGAACGCTGGTTTTAGGAAGCACAACGCCTTCTTTTGATTTGGAAACTGAAATTAATGAAACATTTCCGACCAGTCATATTTCAGAGGAATTAATTAAACAAACTACCAAGCAATTTATTGGAACTAATGAGCAGATTCCACCTGTTTTTTCAGCTTTAAAAAAAGATGGAAAACGCTTATATGAATTTGCAAGAGCTGGCGAAGACGTAGAAATTAAGGTAAGAACTGTTAATATTTCAGAATTTGAAATTATTAAAATTAAGGGTCTGAACATAGATTTCAAAGTGGTTTGCAGTAAAGGAACTTACATCCGTTCATTAGTCAACGACTTTGGGAATGCCCTGCAATCTGGAGCCCATTTATCTGCTTTGAAACGCACAAAGATTGGCGATTTTAATGTTAGCAATGCTGAAACCGTTGAAGCATTTATAAAAAACTTACCTTCGGAATAATTATTGATACTTAGTTTATATTAAACGAATCTTATGAAGGTCTTTTTTGTATTAATCCTCATTAGTCTATTTGCGTCAACATATACTTATTCACAAAATACAACTGAAAAAACAAGTGGGATATTTTATAAAATTTCATTGGCAACCACCATCACCATCAATGAATATTACACCATTGGCAATGATGACGATGAAACATTATTTCAACCTAGCGCTTTATTTATTAACAATACCGTGGGTTATCAGTTTGACAAACGCGCTTCATTAGGGATGAATTTTGAATACGATTGGCACTCCAAACAAGGTCTTCATTTTTTTCCTGCCTATTTAAGCTTTCAATACAATATCATTGCTGATGATGATAATGTGTTTATTAGAGGCGGCTATGGAACCCTTTTGGGAGTTGGTAAATCATTTGAAAAAGGCAATATGTATAAGTTCGGTTTAGGGTTTCAAACTTATGATAAGAATTTCAAAAATTCGTTTTTGATTGGTTTTGATTTTACCAGAAAACGCTTTGGATATAAAACACTTGAAGGATTGTCAAGCATATCAATTTTTTTAGAATTCATGCTGTTTTAAACTTTTTGCCTTACTTTGCCGTATATAATGATACCTATAAATTATAAAGCCCTTGCAGATCACTGATCAAAAAAAAGCATTATTACTTACGTTCCTTATTGCAGGGACTGTAGTATTGTCTGTTTTTAATTTTACCCTTGGTCAAAAAAACACCTTATCCTCTGAAAGTTACTATGAGATGAATCCGGAAAAAGAACTCACGGAAGAAGAGATTAAAATTTTGCAGGCTTTAGAGCAGTTGGCTAACACCAAAGCAGAAACCAACAAAGGATATAACGAAACTGAAAAAGCAAAGCCTTTTGAAGAAGCTTATAAGCCCATTGCACCACCTACTGATTATGTGAAGCCTGCCGTTGATGCCAACCAAGATCTATTAGAACAATCATCAAGTAACAATAATGACATAAGTGATTTAAATCACGAAGAAATCTCTTCATTTTCTAAGGTAAATGAACTTTTAAACAATCGCACCAAAAAAAAGGAAGTCACTAAATCTTCAAATAGAAAAAGCACCATTCGATATTCTTTGGTTGATAGGACTGATGAATTCTTACCCATACCCATTTACCTCTGCGAAGATGGTGGAATAATTATTGTAAACATTACCGTTGATGAAGAAGGTAATGTTGTTGATACCTATGTAAATTCGTCATCAACTTCAACCAATGAGTGCTTGATAGAAAGTGCCTTGGAATATGCAAAGCAAGCAAAATTTAATGATAGCCCGGGTAAAAAATCTCAATTAGGCTCTATTACATTTAATTTTATTGGCAAATACTAGGTTGTAATTTGCACAGCATTTCAGTAACATCATTTACAATATTTTGACCTTTATTACTACTGTACCAATGTTGTAACTCTTCTTTAAACCCAGCAGTAACTACTCCATGTGTTTCTTTATAATCCTGTACCATCCAAGTTGCTTCACTAGGTCTTGGTCCATACGTATTTAAAACATCTCCAGTAACATTGTCTATCATAATCAATTTTGGTATCGCTCTAGCTCCGTTAGTTAAAAACATATCCATTAAATCTAAGTTTTCATCTCTAAGAACCACTCTAAAATTAATATTAATCAGTTCTGCAATTTTATTAAATACAGGAACCATATGAGCGGCATCACCACACCAACTTTCAGTAATAACCAACCACGAAATATTCTCGTTAAATAAAGATAATTTAGCTTGAGATTCTTCAGATACTTTCAACGTTTTATCCCAACGATTCATCCGCCTATCATTAAGCACCGTATAGTTTGCTAAATCTTCATTTTTTTCAATGCCACTATTTGATTTTTCAGTAACCAATTGTTTTACCATATTTCTATAAGTTGAGTAAGACATACTGTGTTGTAAACTATCTTTTATAATGACATCCATAATTCTTAATTTTGAAAAGGCAAAGTTACTATCTTGATATTTTATTTTAGATGACTTTTGTCATACTTTTAACTGAATACTTACAAAACTATACATGGGAAAACATAAATGTGGTTGGTGTGTTGGCGACACTTTATACGAAGCGTATCATGACCAAGAATGGGGGGTTCCCGTTTATGATGATGCTACCTTATTTGAATTCTTAATATTAGAAACCTTTCAAGCTGGATTAAGTTGGATAACCATTCTGCGTAAACGCGAAAATTTTAGAGCTGCTTTTGATGATTTTGATTATAAAAAAATAGCCACTTACAATCAAGATAAAATTGATGCTTTGCTGTTAGACGCAGGTATTATCAGGAATAAATTGAAGATTCATGCAACCATAACCAATGCCCAAGCTTTTATGTCCATTCAAAATGAATTTGGTAGCTTTAGTAAATACATCTGGGACTTTGTTGATGGCAAACCCATTAAAAACAGCTTAACACATTATAAAGCGGCCCCCGCAACAACCCCTTTAAGTGATGCTTTAAGTAAGGATTTAAAAAAACGCGGCTTTAAGTTTGTTGGTAGTACTGTAATTTATGCGCATATGCAAGCAACTGGCATGGTAAACGACCATGAGGTTGGTTGTTTTAGGTATGATAAAGTTTGATTCAAATTTTGGGGTGTCTAGTTCTTAAATATGGTCAGTTTCAATAGTCTATATAGACTTTTAAACGAAGGCTCTGATTTTTTTAACAAACTAAACTTATTCGCTTAAATATTCCAAAAAAGATTCTCTGGAAATGTCTTCAGCACCCAAACTTTCTAAATGACGCGTATACACCTGGCAATCAATAAGCTTATAATTTGTATTTTGAATAAAGGTTATAAATCCTGCTTTACTGGCATTACTTTCTTTGGCAAACATACTTTCTCCACAGAAAACACCATTATTTAAATCCACTCCATAAAGTCCGGCAATCAAAACACCGTCTTTCCATACCTCAACAGATTTGGCGAACCCTGATTTATGTAATTTTTTGTAAGCTTCCATCATACTTTCAGTAATCCATGTGCCCTCTTGTTTGCCGCGTTTTATTTTTGAACATTCTGAAATAACATTGTCAAAAGCCTGATTGACTGTGACTTTATATTCACAACGTCGCAATATTTGTTTCATGCTTTTTGAAACTTTCAACTTTTCGGGAAACAAGACAAAACGAGGATTTGGTGACCACCATAAAATGGGCTCTCCTTCACTATACCAAGGAAATATGCCGCTTTTATATGCTAATATTAAACGCTTAACAGATAAATCACCACCCATAGTTAACAAACCCTCTGAAGTGGCTTCTGTTACATCTGGAAACCATATGTCTTGACTTAGGTATTGCATTAAAATAAAAACAATAAAGTTAATTAATGCCGAAATGTCAGTTTGAGCTTGCCGAAGACTATAAAAACACTTCGACAAGCTCGGTGTCACAAATTACTAAAAATTGGATGTAAAACTAAAATGAGGCTGTCTAAAAAATATATATTAACCGTCATTACGAGAAATTTTTATTTCGAAGTAATCTGTAAACCAACAACTTGCGATTTACAGATTGCTTCTCCCGATAGCTATCGGGAGAAGCAATGACGACTTTTTAGACAGCCTCTTTTATTTAAAATATTTCCGCCTTCACGGAAATAAAAAATTATTATTAAAACGGTAAATCGTCGTGATCCTCTTCATTTAAATCACCTGCTGGCTCAAATGCATCCATTGGTGGCACTGGTGGTAAATTATCTCCAGAAGCCCCCTCTTGTAACGCTTCAATTCTCCAGCCTTGAATAGAATTAAAATACTTGGTTTCACCTTGTGGATTTACCCATTCCCTTCCACGTAAATTAATGCTTATTTTTACTTGCTGACCTTCTTTATAACTATTTAATAAATCGGTTTTATCTTGTACAAATTCCACCATTATATGTTGTGGATATTGTTCATCAGTGGTGATGACTATTTCTCTTTTTCTGAACCCATTTGCCCCAAAGGTTTGAGTTTCTCCTATCATTTTAATTCTTCCTTGAACTTCCATTAATTTTTATTTAAATATATTAATTACTTCTTTTTTAACTTAACAATATTTTCCATGCACTTGCAACATCTCCAAAACTTAAATAATTGCGGGCCAATTTATGTTTTTCTCTATGTGTTGCATTTTTAATATTTGGATAGCGTTCTCCTAAATTATTTACAAATCCATCAACCATTTTTTTAGTAGGCAAGGCTTCAATATGAGCCAAAATTCCTAAGTCATTCCCGGTTAAAACCATACTGTCTTTAACATGTTCAGGAAAATTATCTACACCTATCCCTACCTTTGATAAAGGCTTTGGTATTTCAAAAAACCCTTTATTAGCTCTGCTGTAAAAGTCACCTCCTGCCCGGGCAACTAAATCCAATTTTTTTTGATTGATTGTTTGGTCTTTATTAAGAACGTCCTTGGAAACATGAAATTTTACAACTTCACAAATAATTAAATTCCCTGCTCCACCTTCTGTACCCAACTTAATAATATCATTCACCTTGCATTCAAACTGTACAGGCGATTCTGCGACTCTAAAGGGTTTAACAACATCTGATTTAAGCATGGTTAAACCAGACTTTTCAAACTCATTAATGCCTTCAGGAAACTCTGAGCTGCAAAAGGACATTTGTTGCACAATCTCATAATTCACCACATTTATAACCACCTCTTTTGTAGCTTCACAATTGTTTAATGTGTGTTTTATTGAATTATCCCTGACCCGTCTAGAAGGTGAAAAAATCATAATAGGCGGATTTGAACTAAATACATTAAAAAAACTAAAAGGTGATAAATTTGGGTTTCCATGAACATCCAAAGTACTTGCAAAAGCAATTGGCCTAGGGGCAACCGCACTTAACAAATAACTATGCAACAAATTGGTAGGAATACTTTTTGGATCGAAAGACGTCATTTACTTCTTAATTTTTACAAAACTAACTAAAAAAATTATGAAAACTTAGTCAAGCATTTATTATTAGTTTCCCTTAGTCTAATTTATCAAATTTATTGCAACCAGAAGAAAACGTAACTAATTTCTTTTTCGACTAAAAACAGATTTACCAGAGTCTTGAACAATAATATTAACAGATTTACATTATATTCATATTCAAATCAACATATAATGTTATTTACCAAATATAAAAATACGTTTCGATGGGTTATGATACTGGTCTCTTTCATTATCATTTCTCTTATTTTATGGAATACCTATGTGTTCTTTCAAAATTTTAAAGCTGAAGAGCGTATCAAAATGGAAAATTGGTCGTTTGCTCAAACAGATTTATTGAAAACGGACAACCTTAATACAAGTATAGGTGATTTGCCTTTACAAATTCTTACAAGCAACAAAACAACACCTATGATTAAAGTTAATTCTAATGGTGATGTTGAATTTAATAATATAGATCAAAGTAAAATAAAAGATTCGACAGATATTCAAAAATTAATTTCAAAGTTTAAAGAAGAAAACAAACCAATCGAAATAAAGTTTGACGGCAAGCTCTATGGTACTTTATACTACGGCAACTCACCTTTATTAAATAAACTAAAATACTACCCCTTAGCCTTATTGTTAATCATGGTACTTTTTGCTGCTGTCGTTTTTTTCTTTTACCGAAGCAATAAAAATGCTATTGAAAACAAATTGTGGTCTGGAATGGCAAAGGAAACCGCACATCAAATTGGTACGCCATTATCTTCTTTAATTGGTTGGACGGAAATTTTAAAAAGTGAAAACGTAAATCCTGATTATATCAATGAAATTGAAAAAGATGTGGATAGATTACAAACAATTACGGAACGTTTCAGCAAAATTGGTTCAGTTCCCACATTGGAGCCTCTTGACATCATTAAGGAAACCATTGAATCATACAGTTATTTAAAAACACGTTCTTCAAAACTTGTTGAATTTGAAATTATCACACCTAGTGGTGAAATTTTTGTTAACCTGAACAAGCAACTGTATGGCTGGACTATTGAGAATTTAGTAAAAAATGCCATTGATGCCATGAAAGGGCGAGGAAAACTAACCGTTGAAATTTCTGAACTTGAAGACACTATTAAAGTCCTTATTTCTGACTCTGGTAAAGGGATTCCTAAAAATAAATTCAATACCATTTTTGAACCTGGTTATACAACAAAAAAACGTGGTTGGGGATTAGGTTTGTCGCTTACTAAACGCATTATAGAAGATTTTCATGACGGTAAAATCAATGTGCTAAAATCTGAAATAAACAAAGGAACTACTTTTCAAATTACGCTAACACGGGCTATAAGTTAGACTGAATTGCTGTTGCCAATTCTTGAAATTCTTGTGGAGTTAGTTTTGTTTTCTGAATAAATCGAGCATCTTCCATGGTATGCAACGGAATTAAATGTACGTGGGCATGAGGCACTTCTAAACCAATTACAGTCATTCCAACGCGTTTACATGGCACTGTTTTTTCAATGGCTTTAGCAACGCGTTTAGAAAAACTCATTAACCTGCTGTAAACGGCTTCATCCAAATCGAATAATTTATCAATTTCTTTTTTAGGAATACAAAGTGTGTGTCCTTTGCTATTTGGATTAATATCAAGAAATGCTAAAAATTCTTCTGTTTCAGCAACTTTATAACAGGGTATTTCCCCTTTAACTATTTTAGTGAAAATTGAAGCCATTTGAATTTTGAGAGTTATGAATATTTGTAAATATAAAAAGATTCCTGTTTAAAACTGAATAGTTTTTGGTAAAAACAAGAATCTTTTTAAGATTTCCTTCTTCAAGGAAATGAAAAAAAATGTTTTCTATCTGGAAATATCTAGAATTTCAAACTTTAAAACACCATTTGGGACTTTAATTTCGGCAACATCGCCCACAGCTTTCCCAAGTAATCCTTTCCCAATAGGGGAATTTACAGAAATTTTTCCTGCGGCTAAATTGGCTTCTCCATCGGCAACCAAAGTATAGTTCATTTCCATGCCATTGCTTTGGTTTTTTAATTTAACTTTTGATAATACCAAGATTTTAGAATCATCAAATTGAGATTCATCAATTACTCTGGCGTTAGATAATATTTCTTCCAGTTTAGCAATTTTCATTTCAAGCATACCTTGCGCTTCTTTGGCTGCATCATATTCGGCATTTTCACTCAAATCGCCTTTATCCCTAGCTTCCGCAATGGCATGCGACGCGTTTGGGCGTTCAATATCCCTTAATTGATTTAATTCGTCTCTTAACTTTTTAAGCCCTTCAGGTGTATAGTATGATACTTTACTCATAACTTCATCGTTTATTAATAAAAAGATTCCGAAACAGGTTCGGAATAAAAAAATCCCGCTGCCACGAGATTGAATAACAAATATACAAATATTTAACGCAATTTGCTTAATGTTGTAAATTGAAAATTATTATATTCATAAATATGAAACCTTTTTTATACACAATTTATCTTATTTTTTTAATGGGCTGTAGTGGTAATACTGTAAACGAAAACTGCAAATTTTTACTGGACGTTGGTGTTAATGTACCCATTAATTTAAACTTACCACAATACAGTCAATTACAATTTGTAAGTAACTCTGTGTATATCGCCAATGCAGGCAATGCCGGTATTATTGTTACTAATATAGGTTCTGGGTATTTAGCTTGGGATGCAAGTGACCCAAACCATTCACCAAATGGTTGTTCTGCATTAACCATTTCAGGTTTGGAAGGAACCTGTGGATGTAATGATGGAAACACCTATAGCTTGGTTACCGGACAATCATTGGGAAGTAAAGCACTCCCTTGTGGTTTAAAAAACTATCGCGTTGAACAAAGTGGAAACACGCTTTTAATTTCAAACTAAAAAGAGGCTGTTTGGAAAGCAAACTCTAAAGTCATATTGAACTTGTCGTAATACATCAACTTATTGATAATCAGCAATAGGTTTCAATAAGCTACCATTGACGTATTCCTTAAATGCTTGAAAATCAAGTTTTTGAAATAATGTCATTTTTGCCGCTTGGTAAAATTTTTATCTTTAGCCTCAACCTGACAAATGTAAAACAAATCCTTTTCAGAGAGCCTCCTTTCCCTTCAATTTTTTATAATTGCTAAAATTTTAAAGTCGCCCCCAATAAAAAGTTGGTTGTTGCCTGCGGATAATAACCTGCTCCTTCAATAGTCGTGATTACATTTGGTGCAGACCAGGTGTCATCATAGGTGTAATAATAACCGTTGGACACGTATTTTTCTCCAAAAATATTGTTTACCAACCCTGATAATAAAATAGATTTGAAAACAGATTTTGGTTTAATCTCATAGGTCACATTCAAATCATTCACAAAATAACTATCCAGTTTTGAAACTTGAGAATCTGTATTCCCCATATATTGTTCACCTACATATTTACTTAAAATGGAGATTTGAAAATTATTTACAGGTTGAAATATGAACGCATTAGCTGCTATTATTTCCGGAGAGAATGAAATATTTGTTTTTCCTAAATTAACCAAGCTACCATCAATTTCAGAAACTGTGCTTTTGTTTTTATTTGAACTTAAAGTGATATTAGGCTGAACAGCAAATTGTTTTGAAATTTGAATACCCGCATCAATTTCAACACCCAATCTGTAGCTTGCTCCACTATTGGTTCTTATGGGTGTACCCGTATTATCAATAGCGCCCGAAAGTACCAATTGCTCATTGTATAGCATATAATAAACATTGGCATTCAATTTAAATATGTTGGTATTGTGTCTCCAACCCAATTCAAAATCATTGAGTTGCTCTGGTTTAACCTCTGGATTACTTTCAAAATCAGCACGACTGGGTTCTCTATTGGCTCTAGCATAAGAAGCATATAAGCTGCTTTCTGAATTTAATTTAAAGGTGATTCCTGTTTTAGGATTAAAGAAATTGTATGATTCATCAACCAATAAATTGATTCTGTCTGACGTTAAACCTGATGTTTTATAAGTTACTGAACGCGTTTGTAAATCACCATACAGACTAACCTTGTTGTTCAATCTGTAGGTTGCTTTTGCAAAAACACTAAAGTCTTTTTTCTTACCTTGACCATTATAATATTGATCTCCTATTTCAGAAGTACTGGCAGAACGTGCCCATATGATTTCACCAAAATGATTCCCTGTATAACTGCTATAAGATGTTCCAAAAGTAAAATTAAGAGTTTCATTTTTATAGTTAGCATTTGCATTAACCACATAATAATCATTATCCAACCATCTTCTGCGAATCAAATCTGTGCTGCTAATGGTTTCATTGCCAATAACAAGTTCTTTTAAATCATAATCAGCAAAACTTTGATCTTCTTTATATTGTTCAAAATAACCTCTGCCATAGGTATAATTTAAACCAAGATTTGTTGACCATTGGTTGTTATAGCGTTCATTCCAATGTAATTGATAATGATCTTGTTTATAATTATCTTCTTCGTTTTGATAAAACCTTGTTATACCATTTTCATCAGTGTACATACCTGAAGGATTAAAAGTTCTATTGGTTGCTAATGTTTCCGCATCGATCCCATTCCAAGCTTGATACGTAATTTCATGTCCACCAAACATTAAGCCTTTTATTAAAGTATTGCCATCAATATAGGATGCTTGAAGAAAATAAGATTTCAAATCGGATGTTGCTCTGTCAATATATCCATCAGAATTAATTTTTGATAAACGTCCTGCCAGCTCAAAATGATTATTCAAAGTACCAGTGCTAAATTTCACGTTATGTTTTCTGGTATTATAGCTTCCAAAAGCGTTTGATATTTCGGCATTTGCTTTTTCCGAAACCGCATCGGTCAGAATATTTATACTGGCTCCAAAAGCACCCGAACCGTTTGTTGATGTGCCTACACCACGCTGCAACTGTAAACTTTCAACGGACGATGCAAAATCTGGTAAATCCACCCAAAAAGTCCCTAAAGATTCCGCATCATTATATGGTATCCCATTCACAGTAACATTGGTTGATTGGGCACTAACACCACGAACCCGAATACCGGTATAACCCACGCCAGCCCCAGCATCACTTGTTGTTACAACGGACGGTAAATAGTTTAATAAAATGGGTAAATCCTGACCAAGATTGCGTTTTTCCAGATCTTCTTTTTTAATGTTAGAATGTGTAATAGGTGAGGTTGCGTTTACGCGAATTGCATTTACTAAAACTTCATCCAGGATTTCGGTTTTTGTTGAATCTTGTTGAATTTTATGGTCTTGTGCATGGACACTCAACACAATTAAAAACAGGAAAAAGAGAAAAGGTTTGCCTTGATTTGATTTCTGCCAACGCAGGTAAAATAAGTTTTTGAATAAAATTTTCATTACGATTATGATGTTTATAATCGAATAAAAAGAGGTAATTATTCTTGTTGTTATTATTTAAAATGGCGATTATCGCCTTCCTTAGCAGCATTACCTGCTCAGGTTCAATGGGTCTGATCTCAGCCGTTTTTAATTACGCTTTTCGAATGTTGATTTACGGATTTTAACATCGTAATTCGTCAATCAAATAATCGTCAATCAAAAAAAGCACCCCTTTTTTGAGAACAATGCAAAGGTATAAACAATTGACGATTGTTTAAAAGCAATTGTCAATTATTTTTACTCAATATCAGGTTTTTTTCTGATGGCTTTTTTTTCTGAAAGGCGACGTTTCGTTTTGATACGCTTTTTTATTACCGCTCGTGGAATTTTGGTGGGAATTCTTTTTTTGGGAATGATTAAACCATTTTCAATAATATCTAAAAACCGCTTTATGACTATTTCTTTATTTTTATGCTGACTCCTGCTTTCATCACATTGCAATAACAAAATACCTTCTTTTGTTAATCTATTTCGAAGTTTTTTTATAAGTCGCTCTTTTTGCACCTCATTAAAAACCAATGATTCAGTTACATTGAAAATCAATTCAATTTTTGAGGATACTTTATTTACATGTTGCCCACCTGCACCCGAACTTCGTGATGCCTTAAAGGTTAATTCCTGCAATAAAACGTCTTTATCAAACATTATGAAACTTGATGAGCTGGCTTTAATAAATCGTTTACCGTCTTTACTGGATTGAATGTTGATACAGGAATTTCAACAAAAATGGTATTCCAATATGCCATACTCCCATTCCACAAACCGGGAAGTTCAAGCACTTTTATTTCCTCTCCGTTATGTGATTTTACAGTTACAAAAGCAGCCTTGGGGTCTACAAATTGTGTTAAATCAAATTTCTCACCCTTATAATTTTTAACCCCACAAGCTAAATCTACCGGATTAAAATGGGTTGCGTTTTTTAATAAATTCACTTGGTGTTCATTTTTGGCATCTATTTGAGCAGATTCAACAATTTGCAATGAAATCTGTCCGTTTTCATCTTTCACCCAAAACGGTCCACCACCAGGCTCTCCTTCATTTTTTACCATACCGCAAACCCTGGTGGGACGATTTAATCTTTCTTTTAAATAGAATAGTTTAGGCTCTAAATTTGAATTTTCAAAATCCTTAGGTACTACAACATTCATTTTACCAGTTATTAATTTAGTCATCTCATCAATATCAGTGTCATTAATATCTGAAGTTTCTATTTGGTGTAAAAATTTAAAAGCCCGATCTTGAACTTCCAGTAGAATCCCTGCCAACAGTTTCTTGTAATCTGATATAGAATCATGATGTTCGCTCACAACAACATTATCTATATTTTTTATAAAAATAATATCATAATCTAAATCATTCAGGTTTTCCAACAAAGCTCCATGACCTGATGGCCTAAACAATAAACTCCCGTCTTGTTCCCTGAATAATTCATCTTTAGAAGTAAGTGCAATCGTGTCAGTTGATTTATTTTGATATGAAAATGAAATATTGAAATTAGTGTTCGTTTTATCTTCAATATCTTCTTTTATATGTTCCAATTCTCCAACAAACATTTTTTTATGCGCCTCTGAAATAGTAAAATGCAAATCAGCTTTATTATTAGAGGTTGCATATAACGTTGCTTCCAATAAATGCTCTTCAAATGCCGTTGATACTTGTGTGCCATATTTATGAAAGGGCAACAATCCTTTTGGGTAATAACTATAATTTAAACGTGTTTCCTCCAACATGGTTTTTACAAATTCAACACACCTTTCGGCATAAGGCAAATCATTAAAATTGGGTATTAATTCATGTATTTTATAAACTACTTCTTCAAAAAACGGCAACTTTTCTAACCCATTTAAAAATCTGGAAATATCCTTGTTCTTTTTTAAATGGGATTCTATACTTTCCTCGTTAAAGTTATAATCCTCTAAAAACTGAAACAAGAATTTAAACATCCGTGTTGCTGCTCCCGAAGCCGGTACAAACTTTACAATTGATAATTGGTTTTGTTTTTTATTGAAGGTTTTAATATAATCAAGCCGCTGTTTCTTATCAATTTTAAGAATGCCATTACCAATATTGGCTGCCGCAACCAAATTAGAATAAATCATGCCAGATTTAATAAGTTCAATTTGCCCATTTATTAAATCCGCCGTTAATCCTTGCTTTTTTATTTGAATACTATCCTTTTCAGAAAATGTCATTTTTTACTTTTCAATAATTTATCAATGTGCTTAATAGCCAATGCTAAGCGTTCTTTTTTACTTCCTTTTAACAAAACATATGGTCTGTTATATGTTATTAAGGCGTCTTCAAAAGCTTTAAACATACGTTCTCTTTCATGAGGCTTATCACGTAAATCATCCGCTTCCCAAGGTGTATCAATATAGGTTAAAAAATATAAATCGTACGTGTTTTGCAAAGCATATTTTTCTAAAACCGGATCACATGAACCTACATAATAGGCTTCAGAATACACTTTTGTTTCTAATAAATCGGTGTCACAAATTAACACCGTATCTGTTTTTTGAGAAAGTCTATTTTCAAGCTTCATTTGACCTTTTGCAATGGGTAGCAAATCTTCTGGCTCACAGGTTTTACGCTCTTCATTCCATTTATTTTGAAGATATTCCCTGGCATATTCTGGCACCCAAACTGAGTTGTAATGCCTTGCCAAATGATTAGACAAGGTGGTTTTTCCAGTAGATTCTGGCCCAAACAATACAATTTTTATGCAGTTTGAAGGTTCTTGTTTAAGGTTTTTTTCCATGCAATATATCCTTGAATTGCTAATATAGTAAAGATTAAATACTGTAGCGAAAGCATCCCCAAACCTCGGTAGGCGTAGAGAGGAATGGTAATCAAATCAGCTATAATCCATAAGGTCCAGTTTTCCAGTTTTTTAACAGCCATATACCACATGGCAGTAAAGAAAATGCCCGAGGTTACAATGTCAATATAGTTTGGCAACTCCATTGGGTAACCAAATCCTTTGTAAACCATATAAGTGACTATCATAGTTAAAATGAAAAGCAAAACCCCTACTTGTTTTTCTTTTGTATTTGTTCTTGAAATGGGCACCACATATTTATTCTCTCTTTTTCTAGACCAATTCCACCAACCATAAACACTCATGATGGAATAATAAATATTCATCATCATATCACCAAAATACTGATTAACATAAAGAAGATAAACCGTGATTACAGTACAGATAATACCTGTTGGATATACCAAAATATTTTCTTTCTTGGCATACCAAACGCTTAAAATTCCAAATACAAAAGCGATGGCCTCCAAAACGATTTGAAACGTAGAAACCCCGCGATATGGATCAATAAAAAAATCAAAAATGTGGTTCATAATCGCTTCTATCGGTTTTTACAATTTTCATGGCCAGCACCGAAATATCAACTTCTTGAAAAGATTTTTTTATTTCTTGGGTTAAAAACAACATTAATTCATCATATTCCCCAAAAACCTGAGTACTCAGTGGATTTTCTAAAACCGTAAATTTTGAAGCTCTTAAGGCTTTGATAAACGCAATAATATGCGATTCATAATCGGCTTGTAATGGTGATAAGGTTAAATCTACTGATATTTTCATTCCTCTCTTAATCTCTCCAAAGGAGAGAAACTATTATTAGGTTAAACTTCATTTGTAATTTTATATTCTCTTATTATTTTTCCCTTTTTGGGAAATGTCCAAAGAACAACGGGGATTTTAATTGTTCAAAAAACAATTCATTTTCTTCAAAAGCTGTTCCAATGACCACTAAATCAGCACCAGATTTATATGCATTCTCCAACTGCAATTTACTTTTAATGCCTCCCCCAACAATTAATGGGATTTGTAATTCATTTTTTACAAAGTTAATGATTTCATTTGTTACAGGCTCAGAGGCGCCACTTCCCGCTTCTAAATAAATGAGCTTCATCCCAAGTAATTCTCCTGCTTTAGCTGTATCTGCAATTTGTTGCACGTTTTCTCTTGAAAGCGGTTTTGTTTCTGACACCTTTTCAACCGCTGTTTGCTTCCCATTTTGAATGAGTATATATCCCGTAGGAATTACTTCTATATGCGTATTCTTTAATTTTGAAACTGAAGCAACGTGTTTGCCTATTAAATAATCCGGATTTCTACCAGAAATTAAACTTAAAAACAAAATGGCATCAGCCTTATCTGTAATTTGTGTCACATCACCCGGAAAAAGCACCACAGGAAGGTGCGTTGATTTTTTTATTTCAAAAACTACCTTATCTACAACATTCTCTTCGACTGTGCTTCCTCCAACAAAAATGTGTGTTGCTATAGAAGAATTGATTTTTTTTACAAAATTGGAAAGGCTCTTAATAGCTATCTTATCAGGATCAATTAAAACAGCAAATAATTTTTCATTATTCTTTATTGATGAAAGTATGTTATGATATATATTGTTGTTTTTTATGTTTTGATTCAAGCTCATATTCTTTAATCTATTTCAAAGCATAGGCACAAGAAAATCCTTCAAACTCTAAAAAATTTATGTTGTAACGGAATTTTTTGCTTTTATAATCAATCCAAGCAACCGTTGATTTATCATTTATACAAAACGGAATTACCAAACAATGTTCTTTAAAACTCAATCCTGGTGTTGCAAACAATTTATATAATGATTCTTTTACACACCAAATTGAAGTTAACTTTTTAACGTAATCAGCTTCGTCTTCATTTAAATAATCAAACTCATAATCAATAAATTTATGAGCAATGATAGTGATTTTATCACGCTGTTTTTCAATATCAATTCCAACGACATCATCACTAATTATAACAGCTGAAAATGTAAACGAATGTGTTATTGAAATATATTTACCATCTACTAAATGTGGTTTCCCATTATCATCATAAAACAAATCTGAATCATGATACCCAAATTCAGACAATAAACGTCTCACACTTAAAAAACCACGTTGATGCAATTCACTTTTCATTCCTAAAACCCGATCTAAATTTTCAGGTTTTAAGGTCATATCTTCCATGAGGTCATGGAATGACTCGGTAATCTTCCAGATTTTAACAGTAGTTTGTGAATTTGGAGTAATGGTTTTATAAAGAGGCATTTAATATTCTGAAAGTTATTAGTTATCTTTGCAGTCGAATAATTTTGTTAAATACAAATATACTAATATGAACACAAAAACAGTTGCTTACATTCCTAATAAAGTTAAAGACATTTCTCTTGCTGATTGGGGAAGAAAAGAGATTGAATTAGCAGAAGCAGAAATGCCCGGATTAATGAGTCTTCGTGAAGAATACAAAAACTCTCAACCTCTTAAAGGCGCAAGAATAGCTGGTTGTTTACACATGACCATTCAAACCGCTGTGTTAATTGAAACCTTACAAGCCCTTGGAGCTGAAGTAACTTGGAGTTCTTGTAATATATTCTCAACACAAGATCAAGCTGCTGCTGCTATTGCTGCTGCCGGAACTGCTGTTTACGCTTGGAAAGACATGAGTGAAAAAGACTTTGACTGGTGTATTGAACAAACCTTATTTTTTGGTAAAGACAGAAAACCTTTAAATATGATTCTTGATGATGGTGGTGATTTAACCAATATGGTGTTTGATCGTTTCCCAGAATTTATCCCTGGGATAAAAGGTTTAAGCGAAGAAACAACTACAGGTGTTCATAGATTATATGATAGAATGAAAGCCGGCACATTACCAATGCCTGCCATTAATGTAAACGATAGTGTTACTAAATCAAAATTTGATAATAAATATGGTTGTCGTGAAAGTGCTGTAGATGCTATTCGTCGTGCAACAGATTTAATGTTAGCAGGGAAACGTGTTGTTGTTTGTGGTTATGGTGATGTTGGTAAGGGTACAGCGGCATCTTTTAAAGGCGCTGGAAGTATTGTGACCGTTACAGAAATTGACCCTATTTGCGCATTGCAAGCTGCTATGGATGGCTTTGAAGTAAAACGTTTGGATAACGTCATTAAAAATGCAGATATAGTAATTACCACAACAGGCAATAAAGATATCGTTCAGGCAAAACATTTTGAAGCTGTAAAAGACAAAACCATTATATGTAATATTGGTCATTTTGACAATGAAATTGATATGGCTTGGTTAAATAAAAATTATGGTCATACCAAAAACACAATTAAACCTCAAGTAGACAAATATACTATTAATGGCAAAGACATTATTATATTAGCTGAAGGCCGATTAGTAAATTTAGGTTGCGCTACCGGTCACCCAAGTTTTGTAATGAGTAACTCATTTACAAATCAAACACTGGCTCAAATTGAACTTTGGACTAATAATGAAGCTTACGGTAATGAAGTGTATATGCTACCAAAACATTTAGATGAAAAAGTAGCCAAATTGCACTTAGAAAAAATTGGTGTTGAATTGACTGAATTACGTGAAGACCAAGCAAAATATATTGGTGTTGCCGTTGAAGGTCCGTTTAAACCTGAGTATTACAGATACTAATACTACCTTAGTAAATAAGAATCTCAAATTCCAAATGATACATATCAAATCCTGAACAATACATGTTCAGGGTTTTTTATTTAATAGGAATTCTTTATATTCAATTGAGATTATGGTTTATAAAGAAGAGAAAATAAAAGTCCCACGGTTTAATGAGGAATCGGGTTTTTATACCACAAAGAAGCGTTCAAAAATAATGAGCAAAATACGTGGGAAAAATACGAAGCCCGAATTATTGTTCAGAAAGGCACTTTGGAAAAGAGGTGTTCGCTACCGTATTAATTCTAAAAAGCTTCCTGGAAAACCTGATATCTCCATTCAAAAATACAAATTGGCCATTTTTATTGATGGCGAATTTTGGCATGGTTACAATTGGGTCGAAAAAAGGGAAACCATAAAAAGCAATCGAGGTTTTTGGATTCCAAAAATAGAGCGCAATATGCAACGAGATGATGAAATTACCCGACAACTTATAGACATGGAATATACTGTTTTTAGGTTTTGGGAACGCGATATCAAAACCGAATTGGACAAATGTATTAATGATGTTCTAATTCACATAGATTGGAAAAAATAGATTGGGATTTTGGGAAAAACATGATTTTAAACATGAATCATTACCAAGATTGAAATGATAAGGTATTCTCTTCATCGTTAAAATAATATTTCAACAATTTAAACCTTGCTTCGCGATGACACTTCAACGGTTTTAATTAGGATGACACAGCAATCCTTTTTGCAAATAAAAAACCCTTTCTGTTTTCAGAAAGGGTTTGTGTTTTTAAATAAAAATTATTTCTAAACCTCAAAAGGCTCGATAGAAACATATGATTTATTGTCTTTTTTCTTTGTAAATTTTACAACACCATCAACATAAGCGTGTAATGTATGATCTTTTGACGAATATACATTTTCACCTGGGTGATGTGTATTTCCTCTTTGTCTAACGATAATGTTTCCTGCTATTGCAGCTTGACCACCAAAAATCTTTACACCTAAGCGTTTTGATTCTGATTCTCTACCGTTTTTCGAACTTCCAGCTCCTTTTTTATGTGCCATTTTATTTCGATTTTATATTATTAAATTAACTTAAAGCAGCAATTAAATCAGCTTTCTTCATAGAAGAAATCCCTTCAACCCCTTTAGTTTTTGCCATCTCTTTCAATTCTGCAACAGTTAAACTGCTTAAATCTTTAGTTGCTTTTGCTTTTGGTGCAGTAACTTCAACTTTCGCTTTTGGCTCTGCTTTTACTGTTGCTTTGGCTGGAGCAGCTTTTTTAGCTCCCTCGTTTTCAACTTTGGCAGCCTTTTTGGCTCCCTCGTTTTCTACTTTGGCAGCCTTTTTGGCTCCCTCATTTTCAACTTTGGCAGCCTTTTTGGCTCCCTCGTTTTCTACTTTGGCAGCCTTTTTGGCTCCCTCGTTTTCTACTTTGGCAGCCTTTTTGGCTCCCGAAGCAGCAATGCTTTCAATAATAATTTCAGTTAAAGATTGACGATGGCCATTTTTTACTCTATAGCCTTTACGTCTTTTCTTTTTGAAAACAATAACTTTATCACCTTTAAGGTGCTTTAAGACTTTTGCTCCTACTTGAGCTCCGTCTATAGCTGGGGCGCCTACAGTTATTTTGTCACCATCACCAATAAGAAGTACATTATCAAAAGCTACCTGCTTTCCTTCTTCTGATTGTAAACGGTGAACAAAAACTTTCTGGTCTTTTACAACTTTAAATTGTTGCCCTGCTATCTCTACAATTGCGTACATAGCGTAACGTTTTATTAATTAGTTTATTTAAAAATGAGTGCAAATATACTGCTAATAAATTAATTTACAAACGTTTTATTTTTTTTGAGAAATATTTCCGCTGTTTTTAAAAAGCTGCATAACCGTTAAGGTTGCAACAACGGTTGTAGCAAACCCCATAATAGCCACAATAAAGGTCACCATGCCATTGTTAATATCAAAACCACCCTTCATATATCTTAATAATTGAGGCAGAAAATCTTGGTTTACTTCAGTAGAATAAAATAGAAAGAACACCGTAAATGCTATTGTCGCAGTTGCACCTGTAACAAGTCCGGTTGTAAATCCACTCGTGTATGTAAATGCTTCACCTTGTTCCAGTTTAAAAATTCTTATCGCCTCATAAATTCCAAAAGTAGTTATGGCTGCATTAAGAAAACTAAAAAGCGGATTAACATGTTTATTAAACATGGCTAAAACTAAAAAATAAGCAATTAAAACGGCACTTGTAACAAGCCCATATCTTACAGGAAGGATCATCTTTTTCATAACGACATCAGTTTATTCATTTAAATATCGTAAAAAATAATCGTAAAAAATAATTTAGGTTTTCTAATTACAAATTTTAGCAACCAATAAATAAGGATTTAAACCATTTTAGGTTTTGGTTTGTGCGATAAATAAACTCCAATTAAAATAATAACACTGGCAAATCCTTGATACATACTAAATCCTTCCCCATCTAAAATACCCCACATTAATGAAACAATAGGCATCATATAAGTAACTGATGATGCAAATACAGGCGTAGCCATATGAACAAGTTTATTAAATAGCACCTTAGACAAAGCAGTTCCAAAAAAAGAAAGTATAACTAAATAAATTATAGACATTTTAAATGCCGGATTTTGAAAAGTTGCTTCAGAAAAGAAATCAGAAAATAATAATACTATAACAGCTGGAATAAAAATAGCTACATAATTCCCGGTTGCTATGCTTAAAGGTTTTACGTTTTGAAGATGGTGCTTTATGATATTAACATTTAAACCATACATAACCGTTGATAATATAACAAAACCTGCAAACATATAATTTTGATTTGGGTTCAGTTCTGCTCCTTTTAAAATAAGCAAAGCTGTTCCTACAAAACCAATTATGACACCTAAAACCTGACGCTTTGTTGATGTAATTCTAAATATTGCGAAACCTAATAAAACGGTGTTTAACGGTGTTAAAGAATTTAATATTGAAATGACAGAGCTATCAATTTCGTTGCCTGCAATTGCAAACATAAATGCTGGGAAAAAAGAGCCCAAAAACCCTGAAATTATAAGCCATTTCCATTCTTTATTTGAAATATTTTTTAGCTTATTATAACCAACAGCAAATAAAAAGAGCCCAGTAATTATAGTTCTTAATGATCCTAATTGAAATACAGTAAGTCCTATGAGGATTTTTTTAATCAATATAAATGAACTTCCCCAAATTATAGAAAGTATAAAAAGATACATCCATTTAGCATTATTTCCTTTCATTAAACATATTCTTTTTTTAATCAAACAAATGTGATGTTTTATAATGTAAAAAACGGTTTTATTAAGTAATTTTGCTAATAGTTTTATTATTATAAATGATGAATACATTAAAAAATATTATAGCAATTTTTGTTTTAGTTTTGTTTTCTTTTAGTTGCAAGAACGAAGCTAAGCCCGAAATTAAAACTGCAGGAATTGAAAATGAACCTCAAGCTATTTCTAAAGTTGATGAAAACGCCACTTTTGCAAAAGCAGAATTCACCATTGATGGAATGACATGCGCCTTTGGTTGTGCAAAAACCATTGAAAAGAAAATTGCTGGCATGGAAGGCGTGAAATCTGCAACCGTAGATTTTGATCGAAAATTAGCCATGGTTGAATACAATAAAGCCAAAGTAACGCCCGCTTCACTTGAGGAAACAGTGACTGAAGTTGCAACTATTTACAAAGTAAGTAATATGAAAACTGTTGATGCCTTCACAACGCAAACACTTTGTAACAAGGAATGTTGCGATGGAAAAACAGATGCAGAAAAAGCAAATTGCAAAAAAGAATATGATGCAAAAAATATGGACTCAAATAAAAAAACGGCTTGTGCACCTGATTGTAAAAAATCTTGCTGCGCTGAAAAAAATAAAGCATAACTACGCGTTTTAAAACCATTAAAAAAAGCTGTCTAAAAAGTATGTCTTAACCGTCATTATGAGAAATATTTATTTCGAAGTAATCAGTGAATCAACAACTTGCAATTTACAGATTGCTTCATTTCATTCGCAATGACGGAAAACATCAACCTTACCGTCATTGCGAAGGAGGCACAACTGAAGTAATCTTTCAGTTATTTAATTGGAACCGTCATTACGAAGGAGGCACGACTGAGGTAATCTCATGGATTGGAGTTCAATATATTTTTAAGGTAAACAATGAACAGATTGCTTCTCCCGATAGCTATCGGGACTCGCAATGACTCTTTAGACGGCCTCTTTTTATTTCCAAGTTATGGTTTCCATAATATGCCTGATATCCTTTTCCAGATACTTTGCTGCCGGAAGAATAGAATCATAATTTGGTTTAGCATAAAAATACAAAGAGCCCGTTATAAAATGTTGCGTACTATCTGTTGCATAAAACTGTGATTGTGACGCCGCATTTCCACCAACTTCATAAAACATTCCATACACTTTATGCTTCATATTTATAAATTCATTCTCTTTAATTTCATCAGCTTTACTGGTGTGTTTTTGGGTGAAATTTTGAGCATCCCGTAAAAAAGCCCTTAAATTATCAGGATTGTTATTAATGGATTTATAGGTTAAATAAATGGTTCCTCTTAAAGTTGGGTACTCTATATTAACACCATAACTTTCCGTTGTACTTTTAATGGGTTTTAAAGACACCTTTTTTCCTAAAGTGTTGTGTTCAAAAGAAAATGGGGTATCACCTATTTCTGTTTTAACATAATTTGCTGCAGGATACTCTAAACGCAAATACCCTTTTGGTTTAGGGACCAAATCATCATTACATCCAATACAAAAAAGAAAGACGACACTTAAATAATAAAATTGTTTCATTAGGTTATGGTGAATTTTACAAATTTGATGCGCTTTTTATCTAAAGCTTCTATAGTAAAAACGTAGTTTTTGAAATTTATTTTACTGTTCAATTTGGGAAAGCTCTTTGAGATTTCCAATACAAACCCTGCAACGGTTTCAGCTTCCCCTTTATGCTCTTCAAAAAGCGGTAAATCTTCCACCTTAATAATCTTGTAAAAATCCTTTAGTGCCGTTTTGCCATCAAATACAAAATTATTATCATCTAGTTTTGAATATTTCAAATCTTCATCATCAAATTCATCACTTATATCGCCCACAATTTCTTCAATAATGTCTTCCAATGAAATCAACCCTGACGTTCCGCCATATTCATCAACAACAACAGCTAAATGCACTTTCTTCTCTTGAAATTCAGCCATTAAATCATCAAGTTTCTTGTTTTCAGGTACAAAAAAAGGTTCCCGCAATAAGGTGGTCCAATCAAATTGTTTCCGGTCAATATACGGTAATAAATCTTTGACATAAAGTATCCCTTGAATACGATCAATATTATCTTTATAAACGGGAATTCTGGAATAGCCATGCTTCACTATTTCCTGCATGATCTCCGTATATTTTTGATCAACATTCAATGCGAAAATGTCAATTCGGGGTCGCATGACGTGCTTAGTATCTGTGTTTCCAAAAGACACAATACCTTGCAATATTTTTTGCTCTTCCTTGGTTGTATCATGCTCGCTTGTAAGCTCCAACGCTTGAGACAATTGATTGATACTTAGGTTTGATTTTTGCTTTCCTAATTTATTATGAATGCCAATGGTTATGCTTCTCATTGGTAAACTTAAAGGCGATAATATCACATCCAACACATTTAAAGGATGGGCCATGAAAGAAGCAAATTTCACTTTGTTTCGGCTTGCATAAATTTTTGGTAATATTTCTCCAAACAATAAAATTAAAAAGGTAACTATGACCACTTCAAGTATAAATTTAAGCACTTTTGAAGCCATTTCTTCAAACAAAAAACCGCCTAAATATGAAAATAAAATAACCACAGCAATATTGAGAAAATTATTGGCGACAAGTATCGTTGCCAATAATTTTTTAGGTCGTTCTAAAAGTCTTGCAATAATTTGTATGCGTTTAGATTTTTGTTCTAATCCTTCTTCAATATCAATTCTATTAAGTGAGAATAATGCTACTTCAGCACCAGAAATAAGTGCCGAAAAAAATAATAACAAAAACAATAGAACAAAACCCGTTACAATTGAATAATCAATTGATAAAAATAATGCGTAAAAACTCGGGGGATCAGGATCCAAATAATATTATTTTAGTTATACAATCAGAACGGAAGGTCATCATCCTCTTCTCCAATAGGCTCATTAGCCATTTGTTGATTATCATTAGGTTTTTGTGGTGTTGGCTTATTAGCCGCTTGACCTTCAGATTCTCTTTTAGTGGTTAAAAACGTAAAATCAGTACATTGAATTTCAGTAGAATATCTTTCTTTACCACTTTCATCCTGCCATTTTCTTGTTTTCAACCGGCCTTCAACATAAATTTTATCGCCTTTACTTAAATATTTTTCGCAAATTTCAGCGGCTTTATTACGTACAACAATATTATGCCACTCGGTATTTGTTACCTTTTCATTTGTTTGTTTACTGGTATAGGTTTCATTAGTGGCCAATGGAAAACGACCAACACAACCGCCTCCTTCAAAATAATGCATTTTTACCTCATCACCCAAATGCCCAATAAGCATCACTTTATTTAATGTTCCAGACATAAATGTTTTTTGTATTTAAAAAAGCAAAATTACTTAATTCATTATCATTTTTTTTAAAATTAATGAAAAAATATGATTTACTAACCAATCTTTAAAAATTAAAATCTTCAATAAAATTACTTATTAATTTAGGTACAGGATATTCAAGGACCTCTTCAATTGGAATCCCGTCTATTAAAAGTTTGTCCACATTCACGATCCAGAATTTAGTATATAAATGTTGATGTGATAACTTATGAATAATGGTGTTTTCATTGTATAATGCTAATTCAAAAGCAATCCCTTTTAATAAGTGGTTGTCTTCTAAAATGGCTCGAAATTTTTTAAAATTTATAACTTTTTCTGTTTCAATTAAAGGAAATTGAAATAAGTTTTGCCAAATGCCCTTGCCTTTACGTTTTTCTAAAATAGTTCTCTCGTCTTTAGAAACAAATACCAAAAAATTAAAGTGTTTCCTAGAAGCCTTATTTGGTTTTATTTTTACTGGAAAAGCATCAATACATTTTTTTTGGAACGCTATACAATTGCTTTGAAACGGACAAACATTACAATTTGGATTTTGCGGTTTACATTGCATTGCACCAAATTCCATTATGGCTTGATTAAAATCTGCCGGATTCTTTTTATCAATTAAATCTTGTGCCAATTGTTTAAACCCCTTTGCTCCTTTTGAAGAATTAATAGGCGTTTCAATACCAAAATACCGTGAAAGAAATCTATACACGTTGCCATCAACCACAGCTGTAGGCTCATTAAAACAAATGGACGCCATAGCACTTGCTGTATAATCACCAACACCTTTTAACTTTAAAAGTTCTTTATATGTCTTTGGAAATTCACCATCTAATCCATCAACAATATGTTTTGCTGTAGCATGCAAATTTCTGGCGCGTGAGTAATAGCCCAAACCCTGCCACAATTTTAAAACTTGACTTTCTTCAGCATTTGCCAGATGGAAAACTGATGGAAATTCTGTAACAAATGCTTTGTAATAAGGTAATCCTTGCTTAATTTGGGTTTGTTGTAAAATAATTTCTGATAACCAAATATAATATGGGTCTTTTGTTTGCCTCCACGGAAGCTCTCGCTTATTATTTGAATACCAACGGTTTAATATTTTTGAAAATAGCATTATTGAATGTATACGAAGAGCAAAAATAAACGTTTATATTCTTAAATTTTAATGAATTAGGTTTGAAATATTGAATATTAAATTCCTATATTTGCATCCCTTTAATTATATAGTAACTAAAATAAAATATTAAAAATGACTAAAGCTGATATAGTAGCAAAAATTTCTGAAAAATTAGGAATAGAAAAAGGTGATGTTCAAGCAACTGTTGAATCGTTTATGAGCGAGGTAAAAACTTCTTTAGAAAGTGGTGATAATGTTTACTTAAGAGGATTTGGAAGCTTTATTGTGAAAACAAGAGCAGAAAAAACCGGTAGAAATATCTCAAAAAACACCACTATTAAAATACCTGCGCACAATATTCCTTCTTTTAAACCAGCAAAAGTTTTTGTTGAAGGCGTAAAAACAAATGTTGACGTTAAATAAAACACGCGTGCTGAACTTGTTTCAGTATTAAAAGAATCATTAATTTAAAAAACATAATTTATGCCAAGTGGTAAAAAACGCAAGAGACATAAGGTTGCAACGCACAAACGAAAAAAACGTGCACGTGCCAATCGTCACAAAAAGAAAAAATAATCAAAAAAAGTAGTCATATAACTGCTTTTTTTTGGACATTAATAAAAAGTTCTTTGAAATGAGTTCATTAAAATTTTAAACACTTCTGGTGTTTTATGAACTCCACGGATATAAAAAATCCTGTGAAAATAATGTATAATCCATCTGTATAATTTGGTTGACGGTTTTTAGTTTTTGGTTGACGGTTTTTGGTTGACGGTTTTTAGTAAAAACCTAAAACTTTGAAACTTTGAAACTTTGAAACTTTGAAACTTCAAATCAGAAAGTATGGATAAAAATTAACTTAATGGATAAAGAATTGATTATTCGATCTAGTTCTGAAGATGTTGATTTTGCCTTATTAAAAGATGGAAAACTTATTGAATTACATAAAGATGAAGACAGTAATGACTTTTCTGTTGGTGATGTGTTTATAGCCAAAATAAGAAAAGCTGTTCCTGGACTAAATGCTGCATTTGTTAATGTAGGTTATGAAAAAGATGCTTTTTTGCATTATCATGATTTAGGCCCAAAACTTCCTTCGCTTTTAAAATTCACAAAAAGTGTAAGCACAGGTAAACTAAAAGATTTTTCTTTAAAAAATTTCCCATTTGAAAAAGATATTGATAAAAACGGAAGCATTGCTGATGTTTTAAAATCAAATCAATCGCTATTGGTACAAATAGTAAAAGAACCCATATCAACTAAAGGACCCAGAATAAGTTCTGAGCTTTCTATAGCTGGTAGGTACATTGTTTTAGTGCCTTTTTCCGATCGTATTTCTATTTCACAAAAAATAGAAAGCAAAGAAGAAAAAGACCGATTAAAACGATTGGTAAAAAGCATTACCCCAAAAGGTTTTGGAATTATTGTACGCACTGTAGCTGAAGGCAAAAAAGTAGCTGAACTAGATAAAGATTTACAAAATTTGCTTAGTCGTTGGACGGCAATGTGTAAAAAGCTACATAAAGCACATCAACCAAGTAAAGTATTAGGAGAAATGAATAAAGCCTCGTCTATGTTACGAGATATATTTAATGACACCTTTACAAGCATTCATATTGATGATGAAACGCTTTATTATCAAATTAAAGATTACGTGCAAGAAATTGCACCCAATAAAGAATCAATAGTAAAATTGTATCAGTCAAACGTTCCAATATATGAGAAACATGGAATAGAAAGACAGATTAAAACCTCATTTGGTAAAACTGTTTCTATGTCAAAAGGCGCCTATTTAATTATAGAGCATACAGAGGCACTGCATGTCATAGATGTAAATAGTGGCAACCGGTCAAACAAGGCAAATAACCAAGAGGATACAGCATTAGAAGTAAACCTTATAGCTGCTTCAGAAATTGCCCGTCAATTGCGTTTACGTGATATGGGAGGCATTATTGTAGTAGATTTTATTGATATGACTAATGCCGAAAATAGGCAACAGCTTTTTAATCACCTTCGTGATGAAATGAGCGATGACAGAGCCAAACATAAAATATTACCTCCAAGTAAATTTGGATTGATACAAATAACCAGACAACGAGTACGCCCAGAAATGAACATTAAAACTAAGGAAGAAAATCCTGACGGTATTATTAATGGCTCTGAGGTAGAAGCACCCATAGGATTGGTGCAAAAGATAAATCACGATCTGGAACAACTATTAAAAAAAGACTATAAAAAGCTGACTTTAAACACACATCCTTTTATAGCAGCCTTTTTAACAAAAGGTATTCCATCTGTACGTTCAAAATGGTTTTTTGAACACAAAAAATGGGTTAAAGTTTTACCAAGAGATGCTTACACGTATTTAGAATATCATTTTTTTGATAAAAATGGTAAACAAATTAAATAATTTAAAAACCTCTTGCTATTTATTTAGTAAGGGGTTTTTTGCTTTTAATCGTCATCGCGAGGACGAAGGACGTGGCAATCTGTTTAATATATTGAGAAGTTGGGCAATTGCTAAAGCACCGCGCTTTCCGCTGTATCTTTTTAAAAACGTCATCGCGAGGAGGAACGACTGCGGCAATCTGCCAAATTTTAGTTCTTGTCAAAGTCATTTCTATCAAATTTTAAAAAGGATGCCGCTGCAATCGCTATTGCGGAGTTTATAACTAGTGTCATGTCATTTGTAAATTGGCGTTATATTTTGTATTTTTGCTAAAACTCATATGGCGAGCTACAAAGTAACATTAACCAAAGAAGAACGGTCCATGCTAATGGCGATCACTAAAAAGGGGT